>Ga0208905_1000272_pt1 | contig 26237 bp, 18 predicted proteins | sample AntAceMetag02UKS_FD_184776 | JGI IMG/M metagenome (GOLD analysis project Ga0208905, IMG submission 184776) | Saline lake microbial communities from Ace Lake, Antarctica - Antarctic Ace Lake Metagenome 02UKS (SPAdes) (version 2) | ecosystem: Environmental > Aquatic > Non-marine Saline and... | reverse complement strand
TGGGTTGTTGAAATGGCCGAGGATAAGAAGCTTTCTCCCACGCTGATGACGACGGGGACGTACCGTTTTCTCCACGATGAGCGGGAGCTGAAGATTGCCGGCGATCTCGACCGGCTGGAAGCCGATTATGGCATTCACGGGAGCGAAAAGCTCCTGCTGAAATTGAAACTCAAGGGACGGCTCTCCCTGGAAGAATATGATCGATTGCCCGAGGTCAGGGAGAGACTGAATCGGAACCTCTTTTACCTCCAATGGGACTCCGGGGACCTTACTGAAGAGATAACCCCGGCCATGGTCAACCGCGAGTTCACGGAGGGCTCCTTCCCCCACCGTCTCCTCACCACACTGGCCCGGGATGAGCGGGACGCCGAAGCTCTCCAGGCAGCTTACCGCCTGCTTCAGGAGGTGCGTCGATGATCATCACACGGGTCAGGCTCCATCCCTTCGGGTGTCTGACCGATACAGAGCTGACCTTTCAGCCCGGCCTCAATGTTGTAGTCGGGCCGAACGAGGCGGGCAAGTCCACTGTTTTCAATGCTATATTCGCAGCCCTGTTTGTTGGTGCGAAGCTGGGGAAGAGGGAATTCGAGAATAAGATCCGGAGATTTCTCCCCCTCGGCGGGGGGGATACTGTCCGTGTGGATCTTGAATTTACTAACGGCGGAAAGACGTATCACCTGAAAAGAAGCTGGGGAGGAACCAGGACTTCGGAGCTTACACTCCCTGACGACACAGCCGTCACCGATGACGATGCTGTAGCGGCCCGTCTCGCGCCTCTCCTGGCGGCAACGGAGGGGACTTATAAATCCGTTTTGATGACCTACCAGGCCGGCCTGGGCCGAACCTTACAGGCTCTTAGCAAGGAGCATTCCGAAACTGTCCGGAACCTCGGTGATATCCTTCGGGCAGCAGTCTTGGAGACCGATGGAGTTTCCATAGACCGTTTCCGGGATAGGATACAGGCTGAATACGACAATTACTTCAGTCGCTGGGACCGGAAAGAGGATTATCCGGAGAAAGGGAGAGGTATTCAAAACCCGTGGAAGGTGGATGTCAGAAAGATATTAAAGGCATTCTACGATCGGGAAAAGCTGAGAAAGGACCTTGAGGATGTCCGCCGCTTTGAAGAGGAACTGGGAGGGATAAATCAGCAAATTGGGGAGCAGACGAATACTTTAGAGGAGACCGAAGCCTATCTAAAAAAGAATCGGCAGGTGGTGGAGGATGCACGGGAGCGGAGAAGACTCTCCGCCGAGCTGAATGGCCTGCCAGCCCGGTTTGCTAAATGCGAAGAAGCGAATAGCCAATGGCCGGTACTGGAAAACAAGCTGGAAGAGCTGGATAAGAAGTTGCCCCCGATGGAAGAGCAGGAAAAGGCCTTGGCCGCGGAAAGACAGACGGCGGATGTACTGGAAAAGAAACGTGCCCTCCGGGAAATCTATAAACGTGCTCAGTCTAAGGAAAAGGCGCTTGAAGAGGCACGTGAAGCACTGCAAAAATTAAAAAAAATCAGCCGGGAGGACCTGGAGAAGCTGCGGGCGGCAGTGGGCCGGATCGACCGACTACGATCCGGCCTTGCAGCCGGCCAGCTGACTGTCAAAGTGACCTCGAAGAAAGACACGCGGGTTACCATCGGAAAGGACGTGGGAAAGCCGGTGGAAACGGAGCTTGCCGCCGGCCATCCGGTCGAGATCACCGCCGGCGGCCGGGTCACTATTGACCACCCCGAGCTATCAGTTGAGGCGACCTCCGGTGAACGGCCGTTTGAGGAGATCTCCCGGGAGTACGGCGAGGCGCAAAAAACGCGAGACGGGCTCTTAACCGGTCTCGGTGTCACAGATATCAAGGAGGCCGAGGCCGCCCTGCGGGCGTGGGAGGAGCAGGCTGGAATAGTCCGGCAGACGGAACAAAACCTGAAGGACGAGTTGGGCGAATATATTTTCGAGGACCTTAAACGGCAAGTTGGAGATAAAGGCCCGGCCGGGGAGGCCCGGCCTTTGGCGGAGGTAGCGGTGGAGCATGAAAAGGTCAAAGGAGATATTCGCGCGGCCAAAGAAAAACAGGAACAGCTCAAGAAGCAAATTGAATCATACGTAAAAGAATACACGGACAAGCGAACGCTCCTTCTGGCGGTGGCGGAAGGTGTGAAAAACAAGAAAGAGATCGAGGATAAAATCTCTGGACTCGCACCGTTGCCCGAGGGTGTAGAGAACGCCGGGGACTTCATCGCCGGTTTCAGACTCAGGGAAGAGGAAGTCAAGGAGCTGCGAAATAAATTGAGCGGGTTGAAGATGGAACAGATTAGATTAACTGAGAACATGCCGGATGAGACGGAGGAAGCTCTTGAGAAACGTCTGGGTGATGCGGAAGACCGCTTTGCCGCCGTTAAAAGGGAGGGCGAGGCGATCGCCCGGATCAGGGACCTGACAGGGCCTCTTTTAGAAGAGATCGATCGGGACACCTTCGAGGGATTGCGAAAAGACGTGGAAGATATGATCGAAAGGTTGACCGGGAAACGCTACCGGTCTGTGGCGATGGAAGAGAGCCTTCCTCAGGGCCTGGTTAGAGACGACGGACAAATATTGACCCACGAGCTCCTCTCCGTCGGAACCCGGGATGACCTGGCCCTCGCCATCCGCCTGGCGATGGCGAAGCAATTCCTCGGTGAAAGCGATGGATTTATCCTCATGGACGACCCCCTGGTCGACCTCGACCCGGACCGCCAGCAAGCGGCGGCCGAGCTTCTGAGAGATTTCGCCGGGGGAAAGCAACTCCTTATATTCACCTGCCATCCGCCCCACGCGGAGCGGCTAAATGGGAAGATGGTAACATTAACGATCAAATAAACGGAAAGGGGAACGGAAAAAGGAGGATATTTGTCGTCGCAGCAAGAGGTCGATAGAGCGCGCAATGCTGATGGAGCTGTTGTATCGTTTCTGTAAGATTTCGCAGCCCGAGATCGGGAGGCTGGTAGGCGGGATAGACTACAGCGCCGTGAGCTAGGCTAGGAGGAGGCTGCGGAGCAGGATGGAGCGGGAGCCGGAATTAAGAAAAAGATTTGATGAATTGAGCGATCGATTGCAACAAGTGTCAAGGGGAAAGATTTGACCCCTTTCCAGGAATGTCAAGATCAAAGATTTGACCCTCTGGCCGTATTGAATCATGCGAAATGAGAGAGTTGATTGAAGCTGGAAAAGAAGGAATTTTTGTATTGTGTTTCCAGGAAGAAGCCTAATGAAATACAAACTATCATTCTCATCGGGGGCGTTGTTGATCCCTGAGTCAATCAAGGTTATGGAGTTATATGCCCGGTTGGGAGATTGGGAAGAGGTGAAGGAGCAGTGTCTGGCTAATAATCTCCTGCAGAAACAGACTGCGGCTAGCTCGAAACGGATGCTTCGTGAGATCAGGTTCCGTCTCTCTGGATTAACGGATCAACAGAGGGCATTACTATTGAGCTCCGGATATGAAGATCAGGTGCGCATCCTTTATCTTGGAGTATGCAAGTACTACAAATTTATCAGGGACTTTATTCTTGAAATTATCAGGAATAAAGTCCTCACATTTGATACGATCCTCTCCAGAGTGGATTACGATCGCTTTGTGGATTACAAGATGGAATCCCATCCGGAGCTGGCTGCAATATCGGAGTCAAGCGGCATAAAGCTCAGAACGGTTATCTGGCGTATGCTGGGGGAAGTCGGATTACTGGAATCGACCCAAACGGGGATTATTATTCCATTTATGCTGTCAGAAGAATTAGTAAAAGTCATCGTTGATGATAATCCTGAATGGCTTAAAGTTTTTCTTCTTCCCGATCGGGATATTGAAAGGCTGGTGGTAAAATATGACGCTAAGCAGCAAGAATGAGAACCTTGAAGCCGCTTTCACTCACCTCTTCGAGGTGATCAGCAGCAAGCGGTTTCTGAAAAAGGAAGGGTTAGGAAACGAAGTCCCATTCTTTCTTTATCCTTTCCACCCTGCCAATCAAGTAAAGGTTGACGGTCTGATAAAAGCGCTCAAGGCGAAACTGGAGACACACGGGATCTCGATTTTAGAGATAAATCTATATGATCTCTCTATCGACAAATTAAAAAGCGAAGGCGATCTTGAACCGATTCTCCGGAAGGAACCAATCTGGCCCAAGGATGAACTCAAAGAACAACTGCAAGCTCTGTTAAGCGCGGAACATGAGATTATCCCTGAAATTGTGCGGCGAATGGATTCAGAGCAGTTTGATGTTCTCTTCATCACCGGTGTGGGTCTGGTCTTCCCCTATATCCGCTCGCATACCATACTCAATAATATGCAGAAGGTGGCGAAGGAAAAACCCCTGGTCATGTTCTTCCCCGGCGACTACATCCATTCGCTGGAATATGGTTCGTCACTGAAACTCTTTGGTCTCCTGAAAAATGATAAATACTACCGGGCATTTAACCTGAAAAACTACAAGCTATAGAGGCGAATATCATGAGCAACCTGAAGCAGTTTTTTTCGAAACCGGTTGATCGGCCTATCGAAGGGGTGATCAAGGCGGATGACGATTCGCATATCCTGCTGGAAGTAGAGGAATACGTCTTGACGAATGAAATATCCCGTCAACTCGATGTCTTCCTCGACGCCTATAATAACTATGAAGGCGCTAATGGTGTCTGGATCTCCGGTTTCTTCGGCTCCGGGAAGTCCCATCTCCTGAAGATCCTCTCCTTTCTTCTGGAAGACCGGGTAATTGACGGCACACGGTTATGCGATGTTTTTCTCCCTAAAATTAACGATGAATTTCTGCGGGGTGATCTGGAGAAGGCCATTAAAATTCCATCCCGGAGCATTCTTTTTAATATTGACCAGAAGGCAGATGTTATCAGTAAGTCCCAGGTAGACGCTGTTCTCTCGGTCTTTGTCAAAGTCTTTAACGAAATGCAGGGCTATTATCCTCAGATTGGGTACATAGCCAGTTTTGAGCGCGATCTCGACAGCCAGGGTAAATATGAAGCGTTCAAGAAAGCCTATGAAGACGCAGCCGGTGTTTCATGGGAAAAAGACCGCAAGAGGGTCCACAAGCTTAAAAATGAACAGTTCGCGAAGGCGTACTCCGCTTTCAGCGGTATCTCTTATGATGAGGCTCTGAAGGTCCTCGATAAATACCAGGCGAACTACGCCGTCTCGATCGAAGACTTTGCCCTGATGGTTAAGGAGTATATTGATCGGCAGGAACCGGGCTTCCGGCTCAACTTCTTTGTCGATGAGGTCGGCCAGTATGTCGCGGATAATACCAAATTAATGACCAACTTGCAGACAATCGCGGAGAGTCTGGCCAGCAAGTGCCGGGGTCAGGCCTGGATTCTGGTGACGTCACAGGAAGATATGTCAACAGTGATCGGTGATCTCTCGCAAAGGCAGGGCAACGATTTTTCCAAGATTAAGGCCCGCTTTAAAACTCCCATGAAGCTAACCGGTGCTGATGTTGAGGAGGTAATTCAGAAGCGTCTGCTCGAAAAAAATTCTGAAGGCATTGATTATCTTACCGATGTCTTTCACCGGGAACATAATAATTTCAAAACACTCTTCCAATTCGGCGATGGGACTCGAACCTACAAGCTTTTCCGGGATAAAGAAAATTTTGTTACCTGTTACCCGTTTATCCCGTATCAATTTACTCTCTTCCAACTGGCCATCAAAGGGTTGAGTTCTCATAACGCCTTCGAGGGGAAACATACTTCTGTAGGTGAGCGATCCATGCTGGGTGTATTTCAGGATGTGGTTATCAACGTGAGTCAGTCTCCATTAGGGCAGCTGGCCACGTTTGAATTGATGTTCGAAGGGATTCGTATGGCGCTCAAGGCGGATATACAGACCAGCATCAATATTGGTGAACGCCAGCTTCCGGATGATTTTACCAAACGGGTGCTTAAAGCTCTCTTTCTCGTGAAGTTCATCAAAGAGTTTAAAGCGACAGCCCGGAACATAGCGATCCTCATGATCGATTCATTTGAGATTGATCTCGAAGCCCACGCGAAACAAGTCCAGGAGGCGCTTAACCGGCTGGAACTTGAGACCTATATCCAGCGGAACGGCGAGATCTATGAGTTCCTCACCGATGATGAGAAAGATGTGGAGCAGGAGATCAAGCATACGGATATCGATAACTCAGCCATCAACGAACTGCTGGTTGACCTGATCTACCGTCATATCATCCGGGATCCCAAAATCCGTTACGAGGAGAATAAGCAGGACTACCCGTTCGCTCGAAAACTTGACGGCGCTCTGGCGGGTCGTGACGCGGAACTGGCCATCAATGTCATCACGCCGTTTAACGAAAATAACTCAAATGAACAAGTTCTCGTCAGCCAATCTCTGGGCGTATCCGAACTGCTTGTTATCCTCCCTGAGGATAAGAGGTTGGAGGCGGACCTTAACATCTATAAAAAGACAGAAAAGTATGTTTCTCAGAATATTTCCACCACGCTGAAAGATAGTGTCCGCAAGATCCTGGCCGAAAAAACCCATCAGAACCAGCAGCGGAAAGCCGATCTTCAGGCACGGCTGATATCACTCCTGGGCGGGAGCAGGCTCTTTATCAATGGCAGCCGGATCGAGATTCCTCCCGGTGACGCCAAAAGCCGTATTATCAAAGCATTTCAATTATTGGTGAAATCCACCTATCCCAATCTCAAGATGCTCAAAGTAATCTATAAGGAAGAGAATATCCGGAGCATTCTCCTGGATAAGAGTGATGACCTCTTCAAGCATAACGATGAGTCCCTCAGCGAAGCCGAACTCGAGATGCTGGGCGTTATCAATCGCAATAGGAAAGCCGGCGAACGCTCCACGGTGAAAAGGCTTCTTGATGCGTTTGAGATCAAGCCGTACGGCTGGTACCAGGCGGCCATCCTCTGCATCCTCTCCAAGCTTTATCTGCGTGGGAAGGTGGAGGTTAAGCAAGACTCAAATATTCTGGGAGACAGCGATGTCTTCGCGGCCTTCACCAATAACCGGGCGTTTGCCAATACCATCATCGAACCGCAGGAATCGTTCTCGGCAATTGCCGTCCGGAAGCTGAAAGATTTTCACCAGGAATTTTTTAATGAAGCTAATCCCGGGAACGAGGCCAAAGAGGTCGCCCAGGCCTCGATGGCAAAAGTGAAAGAGGAAGCCCAATCTATCGACGCTCTGGCCGACCAGCGGAAGCAGTACCCGTTTCTGGATGCTTTAGATGAACCTCTGGCCGAGATATGGAAGATCTCGAATAAGAACTATCCGTTTTATCTGAACGAACTCGATTCGTTCGCGGAGAGACTCCTTGATCTCAAGGAACAGATCATAGATCCGATCAAGAAGTTCATGCACGGCCCCAAGCGCAAGATCTACGACAATATCAAAGAGTTCAGCAGTATGAACAACGCGAACTTCAGCTATGTTGATGGCGAAGAAGCTACCGTACTCCGCGAAATGCTGACAAGCGGTGAACCCTATAAAGGCAATGCCATCCAGCAAGCCAAGCAGGCGCTTGATACGTTGAGTGGACGGATTGACGCGCTCCGCGTTAATGAGAAAAAGGCTGCTACAGCGGCTATTGATGCCAGGATTAAGAGTATGGATCAGCTGTATGACTTTAATAAACTCGACGCCGGCCAGAAAGAGAAGGTCCTTGCTCCGTTCGAAACGGTAAAGGGAGAGATCTCCCATGCCTCTCTGATCCCCGTGATTCGGGAGACTCTAAATCGGTTTGAAACTGAAGTATATCTGCAGCAGCTCAAACTGATGACCCAATTGGCGAATCCCAAAACCGACGATGACGAGGTAAAAGATCCGGTCTCGGAGTACATAGCGGCTACCAAGATCCGTATCGACTATCCCAAAGCCTGCCTTGAAACCAGGGAAGATGTTGAAGATTACATCGGCCGCCTGAAAGAAGAGTACGAGCGCACAATACAAGAAGGGAAGCGCATCTCACTGTGAATACCAATATCCTGAAGAAATTTGCAACCGAAGCTCGCCGTCGGCTGATCGAGCAGGTTGGAACAAAGCTGGAGTATGTTCTCAACATTGACACTGCCGAGCTGCGGGAGAAGGCCAAACAGATCCGGGAACTCCAGAGACAGATCGACGCGTCATCAAAACACTCTGTTATAGAACGGGTCGCATATACCTGGTTCAACCGATTTATGGCGCTTCGCTTCATGGACGCTAACGGTTATACCACGGTCCGGGCGGTTTCTCCGGTCGAGGGACATACATTGCCCGAGATTCTGGCTGAAGCCAAGCGTGGTAATGTTGAGTCTGATCTGAAGGTTGACCATCGAAAGATCAACGATCTTCTCGATGGCCGGATCGATTCTCCCGACCCCCAGACTGAAGTCTATAAGCTGCTCCTGGTGGCTGTTTGCAACAGCTATAACGCCGTCATGCCGTTCATGTTCGAGGCCATCAAGGACTATACCGAACTCCTCATGCCCGATGATCTGCTCGGCGATGGGTCCATCCTGAGCGATTTTGTAACCAATATGACGAACGATGACTGCCGCAACGTCGAGATTGTCGGCTGGCTGTATCAGTTCTACATCTCAGAGAAGAAAGACGAGGTGATGGCCCGGAAGAAAGCGGTTCCAAAGGAAGACATCCCGGCCGTCACCCAGCTCTTTACTCCGCACTGGATTGTGCGTTACCTGGTAGAGAACTCCCTCGGCCGCCTCTGGATGTTAAACCGGCCGAACTCCCGGTTGATAGAGAGGATGGACTACTACATTAAATCCGAAGAGGAGGAGACAGACTTCCTGCGCATCTCGTCACCGGAAGAGATTAAGATCTGCGATCCGGCCTGTGGTTCCGGCCACATGCTGGTCTACGCCTTCGACCTGCTCTACGCCATCTATGAAGAAGAGGGTTATGACCCGCCGGAGATTCCCCGGCTAATTCTGGAGAAGAATTTGTACGGGATTGAGATTGACGAAAGGGCTGGTGAACTGGCTGCCTTCGCTTTATTCATGAAAGCCCGTGAGAGATACCATCGTTTCTTTAAAAATCCGGTTCAGCCTAATATCTATGTGCTGGAGAATATCCGGTTTGAAGATGAGGAACTTGAAACATACATGGATAAGATCGGCCGGGATCTTTTTACGGATAAACTCCGGGATACTTTATATCAATTCGAAGAAGCCGATAACTTCGGGTCATTGATCGTCCCCCAAGCCAAGGATGTCGCAGAGATTCGCCTTGTGCTCGATGCTATGGATATGGGCGGAAATCTATTATTTCATGCCGCCCACAGGAAGATCCTCCGCGTCCTGAAGATGGCTGATTACCTCAGTCCAAAGTATCACATTGTCGTAACGAACCCACCGTACATGGGTGCGAAGGCAATGAATGCAACCCTGAAGTCATGGCTGGTTGCTCATTATGAGTATGGCGATACTGACCTCTTCGCGGTCTTCATCCAGCGATCTTCTTCCTTGGGACTACGTAGAGCTTACCGGGCTTTAATTACTATGGATGCGTGGATGTTTGCCCCCGCATATGAAAATTTCAGAGAGTCAGTCCTCAATGCAGAGCAGTTGGTGATCAATGCGCATTGTGGTCCGCATGCATTCGACTCAATCGGCGGTGAAATCGTATCGACTGCTGCATTTGTGATAACCGCCGGACACAAGTCAGGATGGCGACCCATGTTCGTGAGATTGGTTGCAGGTCGAAGTGAAAGAGAAAAGGATAACCTGCTTCGTTCAGGTCGCGAACGCTTTCACGAATTGCAGCAGTCGGACTTCTCTCGGATCACCGGTTCGCCCCTCGCGTACTGGCTACCGCACGACTTCATAGTCCAGATGCACAAATGCACGACACTTGGTCAGGTGGGCAAGCCTCGATCGGGATTGACTACGGGAGATAACGATCGCTTCCTGCGACGTTGGTTTGAGGTGTCTAAGTTCAATGGTTCGATTGACGATATCGATTATCCCGAAACGACTTTTGATACATGGGTTCCCTTAAATGGAGGGAGTTCTTTCCGCAAATGGTATGGCAGTAACACGCATGTGATTTACTGGAAGTCAAACGGCAAAGAACTCAGAAGCAGTGATGCATCAACGATGGCCAATCCGGAGTTTCAATTCAAGCCGGGTGTCACATGGTCTAAAATCTCCGGAATGTCACTCTCCGCAAGAAGGACAGGCCATGGATTCATCTTCTCTGCGGTTGGGCTGAAGGCCTTTCCTCCAGTTGCCATGATTGACTTCGTGTGCGGATTCTTGAACTCGAAGATTGTTCGCTATCTTGTACCCATATTCTCATCAAATCTAACGATACTAAGTGGTGATATCGCAAAGTATCCACTCCCGATTGAGAATCGAGCAGAAATCGATCCAAACGTTGGTGAACTGTGTGCGATTGGCAAAGCCGATTGGGATTCTTACGAAACTTCATGGGATTTCACCACCCTCCCACTTCTTGAGCCTGACTACCGTCAATCAACATTAAACGAAACCTATAACCAGCTCCGCACGTATTGGAATGATATGACGGAAGAGATGCGGATGCTGGAAGAAAAGAACAACCGTATTTTCATCGAAGCCTATGGTCTTCAGGACGAACTCACCCCGGATGTTCCCCTGGAAGAGATAACACTTACCTCCAATCCCCGCTATCGCTACGGCGGCAAGAAATCCAACGACGAGCTGGAAGAACTGTTGCTGGCCGACACAATGCGCGAGTTTCTTTCCTACGCCGTCGGCTGCATATTCGGCCGCTACTCCCTCGACAAACCGGGTCTGATTCTAACCAACCAAGGTGAGACTCTTAAGGATTTCCTGAAGCAGGTTCCGGAGCCGTCATTCATGCCTGATGAAGACAATGTTATCCCGGTACTCGACGATGAATATTTCACCGATGATATTGTTGGGCGTTTCAAGAAATTCCTGAGGGTCACCTTTGGAGACGATCATTACGATGAAAACCTGGCCTTCATTGAGTCTGCCATCGGGAAAGACATCCGCAAGTACTTCATGAACGACTTCTATAATCATCATGTGAAGATCTACAAGAAACGGCCGATCTACTGGATGTTCTCCAGCCCGAAAAAGAGCTTCAACGTCCTTATCTACATGCATCGCTACCGGTCGGATACGGTTTCACGGATCCTGAACGAGTACCTCCGCGAATTCCAGGAAAAGCTTCGAGCGCGTAAAGCCAACCAGCAGGAAATCAGCATCAGCGAGTCGGCCAGGGCGTCGGAGAAATCAAAGGCGAACAAGGAAATTGCACGAATCGATAAGATTATGGCCGAGCTGGATGACTACGAACGGAATGTACTCTATCATCTGGCAGCAAAGAAGATCGAAATCGATCTCGATGACGGAGTGAAGGTAAATTACAATAAGTTTGGTGTTGCCCTTCGCAAGATTACAGGATTGAGCGGGGAGTGAGGCGAGATACGGATGAGCAGAGTCTTCCGTACCGGTGTGGTTCTGACATCCTGCATCTTATGGTAATTAATGAGAAAAAATCTCTTGTGACATGCTGATATATGTGATATATTTCTCTTTGTAGTTTTATAATGAGATTTTATCACATTAAGAGGTGTCATCATGATTATTAAGTTTACAGTCGAAAATTGGATGTCTTTTCGGGAACCCGCCACGTTCTCTATGATTGCCAGCAGGGAGCGGCAGCATGGCGAGCGTTTGGCGAAGGTCAAGAAATACCAGATGCGTCTCCTGCCGGTGGCGGCAGTTTATGGCGGGAACGCATCAGGCAAGACGAACTTTTTCAAAGCCATCAACTTCGTAAGGAATCTGGTTGTTAAAGGCACCCAGCCGGACGGTGTGATCCCCATACAACCGTTCCGTCTCGACTCCCGATGCGCTTCTCAGCCGAGCCGGTTCAGCTTTCAGATCCTGATTGATGAGACAATATACGAATTCAGCTTTACGGCTACGCTTAAAAAAATTATGGAAGAGAAGCTGGTCTGTATTAGCTCGACGAGCGAACGGGTATTGTACCATCGTAAGAATGGCAAGCCGGTTTTCGACAACGCTTTGGAAGGCCAGCAGTTCCTCCAATTTGCATTTCAGGGAACGAGAGACAACCAGCTCTTCCTGACCAACTCGGTTACGCAGAAGGTCGAGCACTTTAAACCCGTTTACGACTGGTTCAAGAATACCATTGTGCTTATCGCGCCGGATGCCCGCTTTGGTCCGTTCGAGCAGTTCTTTCAGGAAGAGCACCCCCTGTACCCGGCCATGAACGATACGCTGGCTCAACTGGATACGGGCATTACGCATCTTGGGGGAGATGAGATTAACTTTGAGAACCTGGCGATCCCGGATTCAATCAAAGAAAAACTTCAGGAAGATATGCCGGAGGGAGATACCGTTCAAGCCCTGGCCGGGCCCGGCAATGATCGATTTATTATTACCCGTAAAGACGGGAAGCTGATCGCCCAAAAACTCGTGACCTATCATAAGGACAAGGACGGGAAGGCGATCAAGTTTGAGATGCGGCACGAGTCCGACGGTAGTCAACGTGCCATTGACCTGGTGCCCGCCTTCCTTGATCTGGCGGCCAGGGGTCCATCCAGGGTGTACATTATTGACGAAATTGATCGCAGTTTGCATTCACTCCTGACTCGCCGGTTAATTCAGGCGTTTTTGAATTCGTGTAATAAAGAGAGTCGTTCTCAGCTTTTGTTTACAACTCATGACGTTCTATTGATGGATCAGAAACTTCTCCGGCGGGATGAGATGTGGGTCACAGAGCGTGACCGGGAGGGTAGTTCGACACTCTTCTCATTCAGTGAGTTTAAGGATGTGCGTTATGATAAAGATATTCGCAAGAGCTATCTACAGGGGCGGATGGGAGGGGTTCCCCGGATACTGCTCTATGATTTAATCGATAGCGCTGATGAGAATGCCCGGAATAAGGGGGAGAAGAATTAATGGTCAGCGCTCGCCGTAAGTTCAGGCGCCGGAGAGGCAAACGACGCTACCGCAAGATGTATATTATCGCGACGGAAGGGGCTAAGAGTGAGCCGCAATATTTTGACCTTTTCAATAGTAAGAACGCGACCATTCATATCAAGTGCCTGAAAAACCGCGGCCACGGACGCGATCCGGTTAAAGTTCTCAAAGAATTAAAGCAGTATATCAATGATGAGGGGATACGGGCTGGCGATGAGGCATGGGCGGTGGTGGACAGGGATCAGTGGACGGATGAACAGCTCAACGAGCTGCACCAATGGAGACAATCCGCCGAGAATTACGGCCTGGCCGTGAGTAATCCAAAGTTCGAGTACTGGTTGCTGCTCCATTTTGAGGAGGGAAGTGGTGTTACATCTTCCCGCGCGTGTACGGATCGGCTTCTCCGGTACCTTCCGCATTATGAAAAGGGACATATAGAAGTAGATAAGCTCCTTTTAGGTATTCAGAGTGCGATCACACGCGCTAAGCAAAAAGACCATCCGCCATGTACTGATTGGCCACGAAACACGGGAACGACCGTTTATCGTCTGGTGGAAAAATTATTGAGTTAATTATATGAGCAAGATCGCAACAGCACTTGAAAAAATATTTTCCGATCATCGCCTGGTCTTCTGGTATGACGATAAAGAAGAACTGCGGCAGGAATATGAAGAGATTGACTTGCCGGGTGTTATAAAAATCGAAGTTAGGAATGACGAGTTTAGCGTCAAGTACCGTGTTACACGAAAGGAACCTGACCGGCAATTCCTACTTTATTTCCCGTCATCTCGCCCGCCGGATATCGAGAACTGGCTGCTCGATCTGCTGCTGGCAAATTATGAATTCCAAACTGACCAGTCGGCCATCTTCCTCCAGGAGTTGGGTCTTGAGTATGAGTTCAAGCCCGTTGTGACAGAGCATCTTGATTTCTTCAAGAACAAGGCCCGGGTAAACGCCTTAAAAGATCTTCTGGATCCCGACGATCAGGAGAGCCGGATACGCCTGAAGATGCTCGCCGTCATCTGCGGATGCGAGGCTGACCTGGAGCATATCCTCATGGTACTGCTGGATGATCTGGCCGCGTCCGAAGACGGCAGATTGAACCGGATCGTCCGCTATAGTCTGGATGGGTTTTTATGGGAACAGGTCGGCAAACTCTTCGGATACTATAATGATACGCCGTCTCGTAAGGACTTTTTGATTGAGTTGTTTAACACGAACTATTGTGCCGCTGTCTCCGGAGCAAAGCCTTCCCTGAATAAAGAAGCCATTGTTCTTATGAACCGCTGGAAGGACAGTGTGGCCTATCGGGAGAGCTTCGAGCGCCTCTCTGACGACTTGTCGGGGAGCCTGGGTATTAAGAAAGATCTGGAAGGACGCGACTACCAATCACTTGTCCGGGCGGATATCTATAAATTAATCGATCAGAAGATTATCTATGAACTGAAAAACGGATTGATAGCCAAGGCGATACCATATCATGAGATTAAGGAAGTAGTCCGCCGCCGGGAGAATACTCACTGGTACGATCAATACAGTCATATCTATCAGACCCTCCTCCACGCGGTAAACTTCATCGAGCTGATTGAACGAATTGATCTGAATATGGAGTCCCTGGCCGACGGCCTGACAAAATACCGGGAAAACTATTACCGATTGGACTATCACTATCGGAAGTTTATCTACTACCTGCTGAAGGCCGGGCAGACCACGCTCCTGGAAGACCTGGGCGAATATATTGAAAAACAGTACTCCAACAATTTTTTACTACCGCTCAATGACCGCTGGCAGCAACTGGTGGATAGCTGCCAGGCTTGGAATGGATTCGGCATTGTGCCGCAGTCGGAGTTCTTCACCCGCTTCGTAAAGCCGTATCTTAGAAAGGGCAAGAAGGTATTTGTCCTTATATCCGACGCGCTGCGCTATGAAACGGCGACGGAGTTACTGGAGCGGATTCTCCAGGAGGACCGATTCACGGCCCAGTTGACGCCAATGCTGGCTTCGGTTCCCAGCTATACCCAATTAGGTATGGCGGCGCTTCTCCCGCATGAAACTTTAGCCTACCGGCCGGAGAGCGATGTTGTTGAAGCTGATGGTGTCAGTACTCAGGGCACCGCCAACCGGCGCAAGATTCTCGAGAAATATCTTCCGGGAAAAGCGACCGCCATCAAGGCGAGTGATCTTCTCGCGCTCAATACCAAGAAGGAGGGGCGTGAGCTGACCCGCCGGCACGATCTCGTGTATGTTTACCACAATGGCATTGATGCCGTTGGCGATAAACGGGAGACGGAAGGACGGGTATTCGAGGCGGTTGAACAGGAGTTTGAGCGAATTCTTGAGATATTGAAGAAGATTGCCAATATTAACGGGAACAACGTTCTGATTACCGCGGATCACGGGTTTATCTACCAGAATACACCGATTGACGAGAGTGATTTTACCGAGTTTGAGAAGGCGGGCCGGATACTGGCGTACAACCGGCGTTTTGTCATCGGGCACGATCTTCCGGAACCGGCCGCCGCCCGAAAGTTTACAGCCGGAGAACTTGGCCTTGGCGGGGACCACGAGTTTCTCATCGCTAAATCCATTAACCGTTTTCGGGTAAAAGGAGCCGGCAGCCGTTTTGTTCATGGGGGCACGAGCCTGCAGGAAGTGGTGATCCCGGTCATTGAGTTCAATAAGAAACGGTCCAGCGATCTACGGAAAGTTGACGTTGACATTGTAAAGACAACATCGCAAATCACCTCGGCCCAGGTTACCATAAGCTTCTATCAGGAACAGCCGGTTGAGGAGAAGATGCTGCCCCGGGAATTGCGGGTTGGTTTCTATTCGAAATCCGGCACCCTGATCTCAGACGCGCCCACGTTACTCTTTGATTACACCCAGACCGCCGGCCGTAGCCGCGAAAAGAAAGTGAATTTTATCTTCTCGCGCAAGGCGGATGATTTCAATAACCAGGAAGTGGTTCTGCGGCTGGAAGAACCCATTAAGGGCACATCCCATTACCGGCACTATAAGGAATTCACCTATACTCTCAGGAAGTCATTTGCGACTGATTTTGATGAATTCTAATATTGGAGAAACAGTGATGAAAGAGCTGGACAAGAAGATAAATGAACATTTCCCGGGCCTGGTTGTCCGAAAAGATTTGACTAAAATCGTGAAGGGGAACGCGATTGTTCCGACCTATGTACTGGAGTATCTCCTGGGACAATATTGTGCCACCAGTGATGGGGACACAATTGAATCGGGGATTGACCGGGTAAAGGAAATACTGAGAAAACACTATGTACACCGAAACGAGGCCCAACTAGTAAAATCGACGATCAAGGAGAAGGGCCATCACAAAATCATCGATAGAATTACTGTAGGGCTAAACGACAAGGCCGGAACTTATGAGGCGACCTTTTCAAACCTTGGTATAAAAAGGGTTCTGGTAGAGACAAACGATATTAAGAAACATCCCAAACTGCTTGTTGGCGGCGTTTGGTGTATTATTGATATAGCTTACGAGGCGTCAGAGGATCCTAAACAAGTCCCATGGACGATTGATGTTCTCAAACCGATTCAGGTCTCTCACTTTGACTATGATAGCTATTGTGAAGCACGACGACAATTCTCGACCACCGAGTGGATCGATGTTCTCCTGCAGAGCATCGGCCTAAATCCGGAGATATTCGATCATCGCAGGAAAATGCTTCAGCTCATCCGACTCATCCCGTATTGCGAGAGAAATTACAATCTCATCGAGCTTGGGCCGAAGGGAACAGGGAAATCACATATCTACTCCGAGTTCTCCCCTCATGGCATCTTAATATCCGGAGGGGAGGTCACAGTTCCGAAGCTCTTTGTCAATAACGCTACCGGTAAGATCGGATTGGTTGGGTATTGGGATATTGTAGCGTTCGACGAGTTCGCCGGGAAAGACAAGAAGGTTGACAAAAGCCTGGTGGACATCATGAAGAACTACATGGCGAATAAATCCTTCTCCCGAGGCATCGAGACTTTGGGCGCTGAAGCCTCTTTAGTCTTCATAGGCAATACTCGACGTTCTCTTACTTATATGTTGAAACATGCTGACCTCTTCACAGAGCTTCCTGCCAAATATTACGACACAGCTTTCCTGGACCGGTTACACTTCTACATACCTGGATGGGAAGTGGATATTATTCGCGGAGAAATGTTCACGAGCGGGTATGGCTTTATCGTAGATTACCTTGCCGAGATCCTGAAGAAGCTTCGCATTAAAGACTGCTCACAACTTTACACCAAATATTTTGAGCTGGATTCCGACATCTCGACCCGTGATCGTGATGCGATTCATAAGACGTTTTCCGGCCTGATGAAAGTCATCTTTCCTAACCAGAACGCTTCGAAGGAGGAGATCCGCCAACTTCTGGAGTTAGCAATCGAAGGCAGAAGAAGGATTAAGGATCAACTTCTTAAAATCGATGAAACCTTTATACCAGTGAATTTCGTTTATATGGATAAAGAAACACGGCAAACGCGGGAAGTTAAGACATTGGAGGCCATACAGTATCAATCTCTCAAGGCAGAGCAGCACAAATAAAGAGGAATTGGATCAAACCTGAGCAGTGGACTTAGAAAAAGGATCGCGGGTTCCGGAAACATTTCGGAAGAGTTGAGAAGAATCGATTGTAAAAGTATTGCCCCCAATTTGGCGAGCAAAGGTAAATGTATAATTAAGTAGATTTAATCCATATCCGGTCACTATGAGTTAAGTCATGGAGCATGATCCTGAAAAAGTTGTAAGGGAAATAGAGAATTATCAAAGGATCATTCGCGATGCACTAAATAAGGGTCAAGATTTCCAACAAACACACGAGGACATTATAAGATTCCTTAAGGCACTTAGATTAAGTAAAGAAATGTATAAGACAATAGATATAAAGTATCCAGAACCAATAACAGTTAAAATAGACCTAGGCAATCTGCCTGAATCTCTTGTAGCTGTTAGTGCAGAAGAAGCTAACAATGGAAAAAGGGAACTAGCAAAAGAAATACTGAACATATTGGAAGAGCAATTCGATATTTTTTCGAAACAAGAGAATCTTCAATTAGAAAAAAATACTAGATTCGATGCTTTAGAACTAAAGCCCAACATTTGTGGTATAGGCTTAAATTTCAATTATATTTTAAAAATAGTACCAAAATGGCTTAGGAAATATAAAAAGTAATAGATGGTGGTCAAGCCTGAGCAGTGGACTTAGAAAAAGGATCGTAGGCTCCAAAACCATTTCGGGAGAGTTGCCATGATGTTATAGAACTAAGCGAGAACCATCATCGGGCAAGGAGATTACCATGATAGGCAAGATTGAAAGAGTGCCTCTTCGCGAAGTTTGGAGGCATGAAGCTAAGGATTTAACTATTTGGCTTCAAGAGAATAAGATTTGGGGTCAAACTTGAGCATTGGACTTAGAAAAAGGACCGCGGCCTCCGGAACCATTTCGGAAGAGTTGAGAAGAATCAGTTAAAGAATGCGGAATGTGTAATGTGAGGTGTGTAACGAAAGGAAAGAAGAAAGTAAAGATTGTGAAGCGTGAAGCGAAGCAACAAGGTCGTAACCTTGTTACTGACAATGCTGCCGCATCGTTGACCTCAAACGCATAGTCGTAATATAATAGGACTTAGAATTCAGAATCATGATGATCAGTTGAAAAAAATTAGAAGGGAGGTTACAAATGCTCAATAAAAAATGGATAGATGGTGGGTCTTGCAGCAAGATAAAAAAAGAAGTAAGACTTCAGGTTCCAGCAGAATATCGGCCAAAGAGAGGCGGTAGGAGAAAAGATCTTAAGCGTATTCCTGGTAAAGTTATAGATTGCGATAACAGATGTGAAAGCTTTGGTCAGGAACCATATCCTTGTTCATAAAGTTGATAGCGATGGTGATGCTAAGGGGGTAATGAAGTTAAACTTGAGCAGTGGACTTAGAAAAATGACCGCGGGCTTCGGAATATTTCGAAATATAGCTTCAGTTTCTATCAGAAAATATCTCAAAGCTGTGGTGCGTTAGATAATAGTAATTGATTGAATGAAAAAGCCCAACAACTTCATTTCAACAACAACTCTTTATAGCGATCATAGCAATTACGAAGCTATGTTAAATCAAATACAAGCTTATTCTAAGCTCTCAGAAATTCCATTGCGAATGATGATATTTTTATGCGACAGAGATCCTTTTATCCATATTAAAGAACATATGGTTAAGGGCTTTAAGGTTCATACCTCTTATTATAAAGATGGGATAATGGTAGGGTCACTTAATAGGATTTATGGAAGAGGAATAAAAAAAGAGGTTAGCGGTAAGTTTGTACTTTTTAAGCATAAAAATACTGATTTTTATATGCTTGTAACTGACGGAAGCTATGCGTATTTCAAGGATGGTATTCTAAGGTATATACAAAAGAAATATCCCAAATTTGTTTTGCCGTTTTTTTATTCTTGGGAAATTGAAATGATGCTTAATTCTTTATCGCACAAGGTGTCAAAATGCGATATTAGACTAACAAAACTATCAAGGAAGTCGAGAATACCTTCTCTCCGTAAGAAGAAAGAATCTGACCTTACTTGGACAGATCTCCCCTACAAAGAAGTCTTCAAACAAACAAGGCAACAAGACGCTTGGATAGAAAAGATATATTTTGATTTGCTAACAGAAAGAATTGGGAAGATAGGAATATTTTTCTCTATCAAAATGAAGGGCTCAATATCAAGACACGGAATCTTTCAGTGTAACAACGACTTTCTTCTCTTCTATGACTCGGTAATCGTTAAAGGAATGAACATATTTGCTGAGAGGAAAAATAAATTAAGTAATAGAGCAAGAACAAAGGCGAATCAATTTAGAAGTAAGCCAATATTCATAGAATTCGAAGAGCCAATATTTAAAAATAAGGAACAAAACTTTCGTCTAATAAATTCGATCAGGCTTTTAACCCATTCAGGCAATTCAATTATTCATACTAATCCTTATTTACATATGACCGTGACTGATTATATCGATAATTCCACTTTTGAAATATGGGTATTATCTGATAAGCGGATTTCTATAGTTCCGCAAACAGTTTGTACTATGGCTTCGCTATCAAAATTACTAGACCACATATCAAGAGAATTTAAGGAAGGCATAGAAAAGGATTATGGGGAGATTGATTTTGAATGACTGAAGCAGATTACATTAAAGAGATTCGAGAACAAGCTAACTCTTATGAGCATTCTATCCAAGCAATTATATCATTCGATTCAGCAGTCAGATATGATGACCAAAAAAAAGAATATGTGAGTGGATCTTACTTGTCTCCAGGAAGAAAGTTAAATAAAGGTTCAGTGGATTCAGATGATCAAGTAACACCTGATATAGTAATACAGTTGTCTGAAGATTATGGAATTATCGGTGAAGTAAAAATAACAGCAAGCACCAATAATGATTTCAAGAATGCTTCAGAGCAGATGCACAATTATGATAATGAATTATATGGCTGGAGAACTGAAGCATTTAAGGTGGATTCTCATGATTTATCGCTACTTGTACATGATCTAAATAGAAATGTTGCAAGAAGATATTTTGAGAAAGAACAATTTGATAAAAAATTTAATTTGATTGCATGCGCTTTGATAACGAGAGCAAACGCATCCTATAAGATAGAAAAATATTTTGGTGTATTTTCCAATGAGAGAATTGAGAAGAAATTGGAAGATCCTGTTGCGATTCCATTAGAAAAGTTTGTAAAAACAATTTCTGAAATAAAATTTTATGACGTAGAACCTCCTATAGAATACACGATGGATATATTGTGGATGAATCTATTCAATGAAATTAGCAAGGAAGAACGCAAAGGAAAAATTATTGAAGTAAATTGTAAAAAAGCTACAGCAATGCTTAACGAACGATTTACATTCCCTCGGATCGACGAAAGGCAACCAAAAGTGCCTCGGGAAGCATGGGTAAGAAGAGCACTAGATTCTTTTGTCGCCATAGGATATGGAGAAAAAGATCACAAAGATAACGATACTTATCATATAAGGTATTTTTATATGAAAAAGGAATCCATGCTCGAAGTGTTTGCTAAGAAATACTTTCAAGCTAAAAAGAAAAAGATTGTACAGGTTGAGGAAGAACAACTTGAGATTGAAGGCCTTAATACTAGCAACGGGTAGATTGGGGCCAGGGGAGATTTGGGGTCACAAACCTGAGCAGTGGACTTAGAGAAAGGACTTCGGGCTCCGGAAGCATTTCGGGAGAGTTGAGAACGTAGTTATTGATAAAAATAGATCCTTCCTAGAAAGAGAATTTCTTATTATTCAAAGAACTAACTTTAATGGAGTTTTAAATGCTTAGAAAACATTCCGATATCTTCGTTGATCCAAAAGATCCATTTGGACAGGATTGTTTAGAGCGAAAAATAAGTGCAGAGAATTTAACTTTATTATTAGAATCTACATCCCAACCTTTTGTTATAAGTGTTGAAGCACCTTGGGGATGGGGTAAAACTACATTTATAAGGATGTGGAAGGCCTTATTAGAAAGTAGAGATCATTTATGTCTCTATTTTAATGCATGGAATAACGATTATGTAGATGATCCTCTAATTGCATTTATTAGTGAAATAGGTACTCTTGTTAATGAACAAATAAGCAAGGGTAATTCAAAATCTAAAATTCAGAAGCATTGGGACAAAGTTCAAACAATTGGTGGGGGCGTTCTTCGTATGGCACTTCCTCTTGCTGTTCAAATAGCAACCCAAGGATTTATTAGCTCAAAGAATGTTCAAGAAGTTTCCAAGACCATTTCATCATCTAGTAGAGAAATTGGTGAATTTCTCTCTGATCTTGCGAAAGAAAGAATAAAACAATACGAAGCAGAAAAATTGGGCATCAAGCAATTTAAAAGTAATCTTGAGAAGCTTGCAAAGATACTAGTTACAAGTTCCGATAAGAAACCACCTATAATATTTTTCATTGATGAAATGGATAGATGTAGACCAGACTTCGCAATTGCACTTCTTGAGAGAGTGAAGCACCTATTCAGTGTAGAAGGAGTTATATTTGTTATTGCTATAGATAGAGGTCAAATCATTCACTCTATAAGGTCAATTTACGGGCTTGGGATGAAAGCCGAGGGCTATTTAAGGAGATTCATAGATTTGGGCTATAGACTACCTCAACCTAGCAGTGATATTTTTTGTAGATTTCTATTTAATAGATTTAAATTGAATGAAGTATATGGGGCTAGAAAGGGACCCCTCCAAAGTGATCCAGATTACCTTATTAATACATTTGCACAACTGGCAAATATCTTTAATTTCAGTCTTCGTCTTCAAGAGCAGTGTTTTACAGAAATGAATCTTGTTTTAAGAACTACTTCTTCTAATGGGATTATTTTTCCAGTTCTGTTACCTTTTTTGGTAGCGTTAAAAGCTTACAACCAAACTATTTATAATAAACTTCACGCTGATTCAGTTAATATTCAAGAGATATTGAGTTGCTTGGAAACAACAGATGCAGGGATTAGTTTTCTAAATGCATGGGAAGGGACTTTAATAGAAGCATATTTTATAGTTGGTTATTTATCAGAAGATGAGATTGAATCAAAGATAAAAGAACTTGAAAGTGTTGCGAAGAATGATGAGCATCCAGAAAAAGACAGAGTCTTAAAAATCTTAAAAAGACTGGGCGATATAACTTCCAATTACTGGAATGAGAAAATTATTGTTAAGAGTTTAGTATCCCATTTGGATATGGTTAGTGATTTCGTTACTAAAATCAAATAGAGAAGATATAGGGGCGGAAAAATTGGGGTAACCTATTTAGGCTCCTAGTGCAAAAGGGAGATCTTTCCTTTTGACTGTTCAGGGGGCAGCAGGCTCCAAAACCATTGCGGAAAAGCCTATCAATTGACGAACGACGATTGAAGATTGATGGAGAAGACGAAGACACCTGCCCTGGTGGGGATTGTTCCCCGGAAGAAGCTCTGGCCGGTAATTCAAAAAGAGCATTGGTATCACATCCCAGTAGAATCCGCCCCACGGAATGTTAAGAGTATTAAGTACGTTGGCTTTTATTTCCCTGTCGCATTTGGCGATAGAAGAGGGTCAAATCTTTACTCTTGATTTTATTGCTGACTGCGGGCTTCGGAACTATTAATTTGTATTGCGTTGTGCGTAATGCGTATTGCGAAAAATAAAGATAAAAGAGAGTTGAGAAGAATTATTGATGATATTGAGGAAGACTTGTTGTAATGCGGTAGCTTGACTCAATTGGTCTATACAATTGTATAAATAAAGACTTGGTCCTCTGATCAGTTCCGACCTAAAAATATAAAATGCCAGTGCGAGATATAGAATATTTAAAGCATAATGTCAGAGACTCAATTGTTAATGATGTGATAAGAGTTGCACGATATCATAGCCGTCATTATTCAGGAAAACAGGCTGGTTTCTTTGGTATTCCGAGGCAAGTATTTTGTTATATCGATTATCTAGGACTAATTGCCTTTGGGGATAATAGCAATACAAAAAGGGCTGTGAAATTTATTAAGAAGTACTTTCCGCTAAATTATCATGATTACGCTGAACTCCTCTATTCAATGTGGCGACATGGAACAGTACATGAATATGAACCGAAGTCTTACTGTGCTTATTTTCCTAGTGAGATGTCGGAAAGGATTAGCGTGAAATGGCTTTCTAATAATAATAATGCAAGGGCCTTCCGCGATGAAAACATGCGGTTCTATTCAATGCAAGGCAACATTAGTAACATTTACTTAGTTATTAATATCTGTCAACTGGCAGATGATTTATTAGCCGCCTTGGATGCTCTCATCTTAGAAATAAGAAATGGTAGAGTTTATAGATGTGCGTGTGAAAATCGCTTAAGTAGGTTGGGCGACGTTCGCAAATATATAGAGGTACGAGGCGTAAATAGTAGAAATGCTGTTAAGAATCAAATTTTTCTTGCCTTTCAGAAACGAGCTGGGGAAATAGACCAGAATGGGAGGGTAGTTAACAGGTTTGCTAAATAAGATGGGCTAGAAGGGGCAATTATTTTGCCAGCAAAGCAAAGATAAGAGATTAGAGAAAGGGAAGGTAGACTGCTGAGGGAGTGGGGTCAGACCTGCGCTATGGACTATAAAGTCGTGGTTGCGATGTCGGACCTGAGCTTGAGACCGAGATACTTCACAATCTTATTTCGCAATAAACTCACAAGAATCTTAATTGAGATATTATGAATAAAACTAACTGGTCTCTGTTTGTCCCCATACACAATTTAGAAATCTCTCGTGATATTGGAGGGGAGCTTAGAGTTGAGAACGTTGTTTTCATTTCATCCGATAAAATCCCTTTTATAAGAAAAAGGTTGGGACTTCCCGAGAAAGTTTCTTATTACAGAAGTAGAATAACTCCTATTGGCGATAAGGGCCTATTTTCGGGGGCCAAAGTATATGCATTCTTAAAATCTAGAAGATGTCCAGAAGATAATCTTACCCATGAATTTCGACGGATAAAAGAGGCTGTTTGTGTTTTGGCATCTTCTCAAATGTACCGATTGAGCAGGCATGAGCGTATCCTATTTGGTGGCCCAGAGTATGGTAACATTCTGTTAGATGACTATTTTCTTTTCTCCAATTCAAATAAGGATTGGAAATATTGCCCCATGAGATTGGATTCCATTAAGCCATATCGTTTGGATAAGCAGTGGAAACGGCAGCTTTCATCTCATTTTTTTCCTCGATTGTTGAGGATTTTGAATGGCGAAATATCAGTTTCACCTAAGTGGAGATTCTCTCTAAGAAATGCTGCTCTATTGGGTGGCCTGAGTTGTTTATCCCGCAATATATGGGAATCTTTTATGTATGATATGGTTGCCATAGAGCTTCTCTTAACTAAGAGGGGAGAACCTTTCCCTGATACGGTTTTGGATAGAATGATGACATTTTTTGGCTGGTTAACTGATTGGAGCCCTAGACCTTGGAAAGATTTAATTAAGCGATTATATAAATTGAGAAACAAATTTGTTCACGCAGGAAGGATCACGGATATAACGGGCCTTGATATAATAAATGCAGATATGTTGCTGGCAAATCTTTTGAATACCCTCTGTTCACTAACAAAGTTAATCAAGTCAAAAGAGGATATCATTGAATTAACCAATAAACTTGCTGCATGTAAGGTTCTTGGCATTAAATTCAAGGGTGGGCCTAAGCAATTAACTTTTCATAAACAGACCTGGCTCAAGCAGGACATTGAAAAACTGGAAAGAAGGCGTCATTGGTTATGGTAAAAGCCCGTAATAAACGGAAAAGTGATTCTGGTCTTATTGAGTATCAATTAATGTGTGAAGTGGGGTCGGACCTGCCTAAGTAACTGAATAATAGATGGTTATCTAAAATTACCCTCCTGGTTTTAAGCTTATGGGTCCAGTTTTACACCCAAAATTGCAGCTCTAAGACAATATTACCTCTTGAAATATATTGAGTTGATGGGGTGGATATTGGGGATATGATTCTCCGCTGTGTGGCTGCCGGGTTGCCGGAGCCTGAATTCGCCGTTACGGATGGATTTGTGACAACGGTTCGGCTCAAGACGGCAGTACTCTGGCTGAGGCCAGAGTCACAGCTAGAGTCAGGGGACCAAGTTGGGCCCAAGTTGAGGCCCAAGAGGCCCAAGTCGGCACCAAGTCGTGGGTGAACCCGGAGGGGACGGTCTTAACTTTCTAACTTACTTTCGGGCAGGATGCCCACAATATCACCAACTTGCTCAAACGCAGATCCTGCTTCGCGGGACTACTCACCTTGGTTCCAGGCCGGCCTCCCTCCAGGGCAGCAGTAGAGGTATGGGGTCACCCATTAAAGGTGCCGTGTCAATAGACAAAAGGATCCCTATTCAAAAATCTTTTTAAAGACTTTGATCGAGCTGCCACCACGATCACGCTCGATAGTCTGTTTCGCGCCTGTTATTTCTTCACCCCGCATTTTTACAGTAGGGTCCGCATCTTAAATATTAAATCTTCCCTTATTAGTTAGACCCAATTCGGCCCTCCGGGGGGTCTTAGACTTGATGTTTTTGGGGTCGGACCTGGGTATCTAGTTGTGAATCAGTGAATTAGCCCAAAAAGCCCCCCTTATAGGTTTTAAACGGGCCATTTGAGGCCCGAAATCGTTTGTTTAAGAAGGTCGTGGATCACCCTTTGCAATATGACAATTCAAGCAGGACTTTTGGGATTTTGTAATTTTGGAGACGGAATTTTGGGGAGGAATTTTGGGGAGGAA
>Ga0208905_1000269_pt1 | contig 26300 bp, 17 predicted proteins | sample AntAceMetag02UKS_FD_184776 | JGI IMG/M metagenome (GOLD analysis project Ga0208905, IMG submission 184776) | Saline lake microbial communities from Ace Lake, Antarctica - Antarctic Ace Lake Metagenome 02UKS (SPAdes) (version 2) | ecosystem: Environmental > Aquatic > Non-marine Saline and... | reverse complement strand
CTGTAGCCGCGGTCGTTGACCGCGGCCCCTGTCATCCGCGGTCACCGACCGCGGCTACAACAACCCAGATACGATCACGGGGCAACGGGGTTTACTGAAAGCTTACTTTACCCGCCTTAATCGACTTAGCCCCCCATCCTAAACTGCCCGGCAGCAAAAGATCTTATATGGGAGATACGCGACAAACCCATCCGGGGGCTCTTCCAGGATGCCCTCGATCTCGCCAAAGTCTCGCAGTATCTCCTCCCGGATCTTTCGAACGGTATTGTCGCTTAACCGGTATCGTTCCTTAAGTTCATCGGAAGCTAATCGCAGCCGGGGGGCGGCGGTGATGTGAATAATCTCCCAGCCGGTCGCCTCCAGAATGGGAATGAGTACCGACACCAGGGGATACCATTTTATTGTTCCCAGCCCGGCATAGATGGTGTTCAGGCAGTCCGCGGCTCTCTGAGAAGTAAAGCAGGCAGTCTGGTGAACAAAGTATTCCCCTATATTCATCTGGGCCCTGAGATGCCGGAGGACCGATGCCAGTCCACTCTCACCGAAGTAATGAAGCGCGGACCGCATAAAAAATAGGACTCGATCACCACCCAAAGCTATCTGCTCACGGCCGAATTCAGAGAGAGATGCCTGAATGGTGTTAATTCGACCCGATCCGATCCGGTTGAGCTGCTGAAGCGAGAGATCAAGATTTACCAGCCGGATCTCCGGGGCAATCTTCCGCTTCATTAATTCCGAGAATAGGTAGCCGGTCCCTCCCCCCAGATCAACCAAAACCGAAGGACCGGCTGCTTCTATACCGGCAATAATCTCTCCAATCAAAACCCCGGAGACAATGGGATCAGAGAAATATCCCTGATGAAACCCCTCCCACCGGGCTCCATGAATACCAATCTCTTTTTCAATCTCTTCATTCATAATATTTTTCGAAAATGAGGGAAATGGTGTTGATTCTAAATTATTGTAAAATTTCCGTTAATCGTTCGAGAGCTTTTTTATGTTTGTTTGAATCCATGTTTTGAATATTTATGAGTTTCCATCTAAGTGCAGGAAGTCTGTCCAGATGGTCAAATCCCAAACATCGCCAATCTGGTTCACCTCGTTTCATGGACAAAAGAAATTCCTTCTCATCAGCATCAAGCCCTCGGACAAGAAACTTAGGCAAAATTCTTTGTATCTCCTTTAAATCATCGAGTGGGACTTCATCCAGCACCATCCCGGTAAAATGATCATTATATATTTTATCAATATCCACAATTCGTGGGGATAATAGCTCACTCATTAATCGAGGATGTCCCGCCAGATATACGATGAAAGCCCGACGGATTTCAGGAGTAATCCCCTGACTATCCATAAGAAGTTTTACATCAAACAAGTCACGTGGATGTTGTCGATCCAAGGTTGCGCAGAGTTTACTCCCGTATAGATCGGCTATCGACATGGTCTTCGTACTTACAAAGGATTGAAAATAATCTTGGGCGGAGGAGCATAAATCTAGATCTTGTGGCTCATATACAAATCCTCGGAAGACTACATTTGGCTCAATTTTGATTACGGCATCTCGCGTTGATACAAAAAGCTTTATTAGATATTTTTTGACGTATTTTTCATTAACATGAGCATCAGGGTTATGCTTTGTAATCTCATCCTTTATTAATTTTAGACCTTCATGAATTTCCTCTAATGCTTCTTGCCGGGGTTTTAGTGGTAAATATGTCAGGTCGATATCCACGGAAATACGGGGTAAATCTTGTAAGAATAGGTTAATAGCGGTACCCCCCTTCAAGGCAAAACACTTATGCTTGGAGATATATGGAAGGCAACGAAGAAGCAATCTGACTTGATCCTCGTACTGTGATTCAAACATTTCCCAGCTCCGCCATTCTCGGCACCGTTATCTGAAATTCCTTATTAAACTCCCCTCCCTTGTAGAGAAGACGCTTTCCATTACCTAGATCGACTTGGGATGTATTCAACCGATCATACCAATTATGATTAACCATCTCCGCATTCCATAGGAATAACCGTTTTGTCTTCACTGATCGACAGTTTTCTAAAAGTTCCTGGATGACATCCGGTCGTAGAGTACCAAGTCCCTCCATTAGTTGATATATATGACTGATATCGTCATTGGTTCTGGCCATGCTCATCTGTTCCATCATTGCTCGTTCCGCACTCGATATGTCTATCTCGAATCCACCGCAGTCCAAACTTGATTTAGCTTCATTCGGCACATTATCAAATAAAGATAAACACCTATGTTCTATATTGACTCCCCACTGGTGATTACGGAACCAGGCCGGCAGATGTTCGGATTGATCACTGATTAAGGTGACTCTCTTATTTTGCCCAACAGGTATATAATGAGATCTTCCATGTAATTCCAATGCAGAGCGTCCACCAACATGTATGCTCATGCCCATGTGAGACTGCAAGGCATAAAGTCCCCCCTCCCATCCAATGGTATCTTCGGACCGCATATAAGCTTTTTCTCCCAAGCGATCTATCCAATTATAACGAAGGTATTTAGTTGCCAATTGTCGATATATTCCCAGCTTATCAAGATGTGCTTGGGTCATCACTGTCCCCTTAGGCCAACTTTTCAACAGTCGGTTTATTTTACTTTTATTATGTCCATCCATGGTTTACCTCCAGCGCTAATATTAAACTGCACCCCAATTTAGTTTATTTATACCATTGTATGTAAACCCTGGGTTTACATATGTCAATAATATTAAACTAAAAGATTAGAGATTCTTGGACAGACTTAGATTAAAAGAAACCAATGGCCTTACGTATATCCACCGGGATTTGGTTTAAAACCATGGAAATAATTCTCACAATTGAACCTTAAATTATATTTGATCACAAAAAAACCCGGGTGTCTCAACCCGGGTTTAAAGTAATATATAATATCCCCCTCGAGCTGCTATCGTGCCCCCATACTGTGCCATGACTACCTCTATTGTGGTTATCAGCGGGGGTGGTCTTATAGTTCGCGGCATTTTTTCATCGCTGCCCGGGCGAACCGGGAGAGGGTCTTGGAGGAGTCGGGAAGATTCCCGGGCCAGGCCAGAATTACTTTCTCCTTCCGGAAGAAGGCGAATCTCCCCTGGATCCACCGGATCGAGTCTATTTCTTTCTTTGCTGCGGCCAGTTTCAGCCCGGCGATCGCCGCCAGGGCTTTTGCCTCTTCCGGGAGAGGGCCGAAGCGGTCCCGGAGCTCTTCCAGCCAGAGCTTAACCTCATTTTGAGAGGCTATCCCGGACCAGGTCCGATAGATCTCCAGCCTCTGGCTCTCGGTCCCGGCATAGTCGAGCGGGATCGTCACCTGGAGGTCAAAGTCGATCGTTGCTTTGGGTGAGTCGGTCGGCTCTTCGCCCCGGAGCCGGCTGACGCTCTCTCTTAAGAGCCGGCAGTAGAGATCGAACCCGACCGCGGCGATATGGCCATGCTGCTCTCTCCCCAGGATATTGCCAGCCCCCCGGATCTCCAGGTCACGGAGCGCCAGTCCATAGCCCGCCCCGAGATGGGAGAACTCCTCGATCGCCCGGAGGCGCTTGCGGGCAGCATCTTCCAGGTAGATCGCCGGGGGGTAGAAGAAGTAGGCGTAGGCCCGGTGTTTGTACCGCCCTACCCTCCCCCGAAGCTGGTAGAGGTCGGCCAATCCGAACCGGTGGGCATTCTCGATGATGATGGTATTGGCGTTGGGGATATCGAGCCCCGATTCGATGATGGTGGTGCAGACCAGTAGATCTATGGTTCCCGCGGCGAACTCTTCCATCACATCGGCCAACTCTTTCTCGTCCATCTGTCCATGGCCGACCGCAATCTTAAGATCCGGGAACCTGATCTCCAGTTTACTCCGTACTGTCTCGATATCCTTAACCCGGTTATGGAGATAAAATATCTGGCCGCCTCTCTCAACTTCCCTCCGGATCGCGGTCTTGACCACCTCCGGGTTATACGGCATCACCCGGGTCTCTACCGCCAGTCGATCCTGGGGAGGAGTCGTAATGGAGCTCAAGTCCCGGGCGCCGGTAAGAGAAAGATAGAGCGTCCGGGGGATCGGGGTGGCGGTGAGGGTGAGAACGTCGACCAATTTTTTCATCCGCTTGAGTTTCTCTTTATGGCGAACACCGAACCGCTGTTCTTCATCGATAATCACCAATCCGAGACTTTTAAAGGCAATATCGTTCTGAAGAAGCCTATGGGTACCAATCACGATATCGACCGCCCCCGCGGTCAGGTCGGCGATAATCTTCACCTGCTCTTTCGCGGAAACCAGGCGGGAGAGGGCTTCCACCCGAACCGGATAATCGGAGATTCGATCCCGGAAGGTCCGGAGATGCTGCTGGGCCAGGACCGTGGTGGGGACCAGGATTGCCGCCTGCTTTCCGTCCATCACCGCCTTGAACGCGGCCCGGACGGCGACCTCGGTCTTCCCGTAACCGACATCCCCGCAGAGGAGCCGGTCCATCGGACGTTTTGTCTCCATATCCTCTTTGACTTCAATGATAGCCCGCGCCTGCTCGTCGGTCTCCTGGTAGATAAACGCGTCCTCAAACTCCTTCTGCCAGGCGGTATCGGGTGGAAATGAATGGCCTCGGGTCGCAGCCCGATGCGCCTGGAGTTCCAGCAGATCCCCCGCCAGATCCTTAACCGCCCGCTCAGCCCTTATCTTTACCCGAAGCCACCGGCTGCCTCCCAGCCGGTCCAGTTTCGGATTTGCCTTTCCGGCGCCGAGGTAACGGGATACCAGATGGGACTGGGTCAAGTTCAGATAAAGCCTGGCCCCTTCCGTGTACCCGATGACCAGCATCTCCCGCTCCCGGCCCTCACTACTGATATTTCTGATCCCGAGGAACTTGCCGACACCATGGTCGAGATGAACAATAAAATCGCCAGGATGGAAGTCGGCCCGGGGGAGAGCCGGGATTTTAGCGGTATATTTGCGGCGGGGCCGGGGAATCCGGTAACGGGAGAAGATCTCACTGTCTCCCAACACCACCAGATGAGGTTCGTCCCAGATAAAACCTTGATCCAATTCTCCCGTCACCAGCCGGAGGTTTTTATGGGGGTAAAAACCCTTCTCGGTGAGTATCTCCTCCAGACGCTCGGTCTCTCCGGGATTGTGCCCGTAAATCAGGACCCGGTATCCCGATGAGAGCCACTCCGTGAACATATCCAGAAGCGGATACTTGATACCGGGATCCTGATACTTGAATTTTTCCAGAGTGCTGATGGAGAATCTAAGCTCGGAACCACCAACCAACCGATCCAGGTGGGCCATATCCGGACCGAAGATAATAACGGGCTTCCCCATCCGGGCCAGATCAAATTTCTCCCCGGCTTCCGGGGAGAATGATCCAACCCGGAATAAACGGCAATCATCCGGCAGATAGTCAAATATGGTCGCGCTCCCCTCCCCGGCTCGAGAATAGATATTCAGACGCTCCAGCGGACCGCGGGATCTCTGGGTCTGGGGATCGAACTGCCGGAGTGAATCGACCATATCTCCTTCAAATTCGATCCGGACCGGATAATCCAGATTGCCGGGATAGATGTCAACAATCCCGCCGCGCCTGGTAAACCGTCCTCTCTCCATAACCGGATTCTGATTCTCATATCCCTGATCAACCAGCCGTTTAATCAGTTTTGCCGGGGCTATCTCAGTCCCTGCGGTTATAGACAAGATTGATTTCGCGTATTTTTTCGGTGGGGGGAGATCATCTGTTAGAGCAGAGGTGGTGGTAATCAGGAGTGGCGGAGACCGGTCAGTAATCAGACGGGCCAGAATAGCCTGGCGTTCCCCCTGAATCACCGGGTCCGGGACTTCTTCATCCCCTGCCAATATCTCACAGGCGGGAAAGATCAAGACGGGAATACTGATAAAACCTGCCAGTTCCCTCTGCAGCCGTTCCGCTTCACGCTCATCGGGGACAACCACCAGGAACGGACGAGGAGAATGGCGGTAGGCCTCGGCTATGATAAACCCGGGGGCAGAACCGGGAGTCCGGAGTATCCGCGTCTCCCGGTCTGATTCCCAGGCGGTCAGAAAGAATCGAAATTCAGAAGAATTATTTAGTAATATCTTCGGGTCTTTCATGATTTGATTCTACCACGAAGTACACGAAGAACATGAAGAAAAATATAAACTATTCGGACTGCGCAGCAGTCCGAATAATCCAGTTTAGAAGGCCGCCCTGGAGGAGAATACTCCTCTCCCGGTCGGTGACCTCTAGGTCCAGGTTATATTCCCGGTCATGGGCCGTATCATACGCTGTGACCAGAGAGCCATTCTCTACTTCCCGGCGGAGAGTCGGGAAATCCAGCATGATCCCCGGTTCAAGATCATCTCCCGACTCTGACTGCCGTAAAGTCAGGGGGATGACACCGAAGTTGATAAGGTTCGATTTGTGGATCCGGGCAAATGACCGGGCGATAACCACCCGTACTCCAAGAAAACGGGGGGCGAGCGCGGCATGTTCACGGGAAGACCCCTGGCCGTAATTATCTCCGCCGATTATCACTCCCCCCGACCCCGACTCCCGTCCCCGATCGGCCCGATCGACAAAGCCGGGATCGATCGCGATATATACAAACCGGGAGATCTTCTTGATATTGGACCGGTAAGGAAGAATCTTAGCGCCCGCAGGCATGATATCGTCAGTAGTGATATTATCTCCCACCCGGAGCCAGACTTCAGCGGAGAGCGATTCGGGCAACTCTTCCCCCCGGGGGATTGATGATATATTGGGACCTTTGATGACTGATACCGTCTCCGGTTCATCGGAAGGCGTCAGGATCATAGAATCATCGACCATGAATCGAAGCGGGATAAAGGCCGCCGGCGCGACGCCCAGTTCGCGGGGATCGGTTATCTCTCCGGTAAGCGCCGCGGCGGCGGCAGTCTCGGGAGAGACCAGGTAGATCCCGGCATCGGCAGTACCGCTTCTTCCTTTAAAATTTCGATTGTAGGTCCGGAGACTTACCGCGCCTGAAGGGGGGGATTGTCCCATCCCGATGCAGGGACCGCAGGCGGTCTCCAGCACCCTGGCACCGGCTGAGATAAGATCGGCGAGAGCTCCGTTCTCCGCCATCATGGTCAGCACCTGCCGGGAACCGGGAGAGAGGACCAGGCTCACCTCGGGATTAACAGTCTTCCCCCGAAGGATCGCCGCCACCCTCATCAGGTCCCGGAGTGATGAGTTGGTACAGCTTCCGATACAGACCTGATCAACCTTCTCTCCGGCCATCTCCCGAACTGGTTTGATTCGATCGGGAGAATGCGGGCAGGCGATCAGGGGCTCCAGGGAAGAGAGATCGATCGCCAATTCCTCGGAATAAGCGGCATCAGCATCAGAGAGCAATTCCCGAAAATCACCTTCCCTCTCCTGGAGACTCAGAAAGATCCGGGTCTGCTCGTCGGAGGGGAATATCGAGGTGGTGGCCCCGGTCTCAGCGCCCATATTGGTAATGGTCGACCGCTCGGGAACAGTCAGGGTTGCCACCCCCGGCCCAAAATACTCCAGAATCTTCCCCACTCCTCCTTTTACCGAGATCCGGTCCAGAATATGAAGAATGACATCCTTCGCGCTCACCCAGGGGGGGAGACTACCGGTCAGATAAATCCCCATAATCTCCGGCATCCGGAGATAAAAGGGATTCCCAGACAGCGCGGAGGCGATATCAAGCCCCCCTACCCCGATTGCCAGCATCCCCAGTCCGCCGCCGGTCGGGGTATGGCTATCGGAACCAAGCAGGGTATCCCCCGGATGACCGAACCGTTCCAGGTGAACCTGATGGCAGATACCATTTCCGGGCTTGGAGAAATATATTCCGTACTTCGACGCGAAAGACTGGAGAAAGCGGTGGTCATCGGCATTCTCAAAACCAGCCTGGAGAGTATTATGATCGACATAACTGACCGAAAGACCGGTCTTGATCCGGTCTATTCCGAGAGACTCAAACTCAAGATAGGCCAGAGTCCCGGTAGCGTCCTGGGTCAGGGTTTGGTCTACCCGGATCGCGATCTCCTCCCCCGGAGTCATATTCCCGGAGATAAGATGAGCTTTAATTATCTTTTCAGCAACAGTTAAACCCATAAGTTATCGTCTTCGACGCTAACTTAGCGGAAGTACATTGAAATTAGCGTCCGTTTGGTGATTTTATTATCCGTCAATCTGCCGGTAATTATTTCTTATTCATTTGCCGGACCGGTCTTATTTTTCCCCCGAAAAAATAAGACGGGCATATTCTTCCAAACGATCCAGACCTTTATTGAGATTATCCAGTGAATCCGCATAGGACATCCGGATATTACCATCCGCCCCGAAAGCTATCCCTGGAACAACCGCTATCCGGGCCTGGTCCAGAAGCGCGGCGGCCAGTTCCAGCGATGGCTTTCCCAGAGCGGAGATATTAGGGAAGGCATAAAAAGCTCCTTTCGGCATAGTACAGCTGATACCATCAATACTGTTCAGCCGTCCGATAATCAGGTCTCTTCTCTCCTCAAAAGCCCGGCGCCTCTCTTCCACGCAGCTCTGATCACCGGTCAAGGCCGCCAGGGCGGCATACTGGGAGGGAGTAGCAGGTCCGGAGGTGCTGTGGGATTGGAAACTATTGATCGCTTTGGCCACATTTTCCGGCGCCGCCAGGTAGCCGATCCTCCAGCCGGTCATCGCGTAAGATTTAGAGACCCCGTTGATGACAATGGTCCGATCCTGAATATCCCGGCTCAGCGACGCTATACTGATCGCCTGAAAACCGTCATAGACCAGATTCTCATAGATCTCATCACTGACCAGATAGAAGTCATTTTTTAAAGCCAGTTCGGCAAGAAACTCCAGGTCATCACGGATGTATCCGCTCCCGGATGGGTTCGCCGGACTGGAGACAATCATTGCCCGGGTCCGGGGTGTGATCAATGAGATCAGCCGCTCCCGATCAATCGGAAAACCATCTTTCTCCACACTCTCCAGAAAGACCGGTTCCGCTCCCGCCAACCGTACCTGTTCGGGATAGGTGACCCAGTAGGGGGAAGGGATAATTACCTCGTCCCCTTCCCGGCAGATAGCCTGGAAGGCGTTAAAAAGAGAGTGTTTGGCCCCGCAGGAGATAATAATCGAGGAAGCCGGATAGTCGAGGTTATTGTCACGCTTGAACTTCTCTCGAACCGCGTTGATCAGCTCGGGCATCCCTTTAGCCGGGGTATATCTGGTTTTACCCCGGTCAATCGCGTCCCGAGCGGCCGCTCTGATATGAGCCGGAGTATCAAAATCCGGCTCTCCCGCCGCGAAACTGATGATATCAACCCCATCTTTCTTTAACGCTTTGGCTTTGCCGGTAATCTCCAAGGTTAAAGAAGGACTGATCTGACTTAATCGGGGGGATATATTCATTTTTTATAAAACCTGTTTATTATGGTTTTTAAGTCGTTATCTTCCATCCTTAATATCTTCATCTCCCGGGTAACATTCCGTCCTGAATCTGAGGCGTGGGCAACATTATTACTAATACTATGGGCGTAAATCCTCCGGATGGTTGCCCAGTCAGCCTTTTCGGGATCGGTGGCCCCGAGCACACTCCTGATCCGGGATACCGCGTGGTCCCCCTGGTAGATCAGGGCCAGGCATTTTTCCTTGCCGGGAGCACGGAGAGCACGGAGCCCTCTTGTTTCATCAGGATCAATTCCAGTCATTGTCCGGATAATATTATTAAACTCCTGACTCCCCTTCAAATCCTTTAGCTGGTCGGCCAATTTGTCATAAACTGAATCCGAGATGGAGAAGTCGAGAATATCCGGCAGAGCTTTCTTCAACTGCTCGACCAGCCGAGGTTTCATCCTCTCCGGCAAAGCCCTGGCAACCGGACCATAAAACTCCTGGGCCTGTTCAACGCTCATATGAACGATCTTCGCCCCGATAATTCTCAACCCTGTCCGGGAGATGATATCGATTACGTTGCCCGCCAGACTCGACTGCCCCTTGAAATTCTCCGGCTTCATCATCACCAAAGTTTTCTCCGGGCAGGAAGTACCGAGGTATTGACAGGAATTAAAAAGAATTCCCCCATCTCGATCGGAATACCTGGCCCAGAGCTTGAGGATCGCCTCAGCTTCTGATGCTTCGGGGATGATAAATACCGCCGGCTCAAAATAAGTAACCTCTCCCCGGGCATTCTTTATATAATCCCCATAGGTATCCCGTACAGTCTCCCCGGAGACAGAGTCCTTATGGATATGCCCGACGACCTGACGGCGTAACAACTGGATAACATTCTCCCCTTTGAATAAAAGCATCATTACCCGGGGTTTATCTTTAGCTTCTCTGTCCGAGACCCAGTTATTAAGCATATAGGAGTGAATCTCCTCCCGAACCATCTTTGACTCTCTATCTCCTTTAGAAGGAATGAGCCGACAATACTTCTCCACCAGCTCCCGGCTGGGAGTGAACATCCGGGCAGCCACCAGTTCTCCCGAGCAGAGAGAAAGAAGCCGGGCAATTATCCCCCCGGTCCGTGATTTTTCTATTGTGTATGGGTTAATCCATACTGCCGCAAGTTCAACCGACATAAATTAGCTCCCTTCGATCGCTATTTTAGCGTAAGCTTTGACAACAACCATCATTAATCAATTGAGGATATAACGTAAAAAAATATTAACGACTCCATTTACATATCAATTCCGAATTGACCAGCTCCGAATAATCAGCAAGCAGGATAGTTACCTATCCTGCTTGCTTGATAGTTCCTCTATACCCACCGGGTAAGAACGATAACACCCGGCAATAACTTTTCAACCCATTGCGGGCAAAAAGTGAATCTTTTCTAATGATAAAAGGCAATACGAAATAACAGACTACCGGACCTATGCTTTTCCCAGAATTCTGAACATCCCGGTGCCGCATACCGGACAGGTGCCTTTCAGGGCTTTCCGGCCGTTCTTCATAACAACTTCATTTCCGTCTTTGATCTCTCTCTTGGCCTTACACTTAACACAATAACCTTCCATATTCTTCCTCCTTTTTTAATTAGCGCCGGTGGTGCTAATTAAGTTTAATTGTATAAAAACAACCCTGGTAAAAGTTCAAATCTTTTACAAAGATTGAATCTAAACCCCAAGTTATCTTCGTTATACTACCAGAGAACCGTTTTTGATCAATATATTTTTTGCTCCGCAAAAAAATATAAATAAGTTGCTTCCCGAAGTATTAATAATTATACTGATGGTGTGAGTAATAAAATGGACAATCATGGAATCTTCCGCCAGACATATTTTATCCTGGCGCTGATTCTTCTTCTGGCCTTCACGCTACGGTTCATATTCTTCTATCAGATGGCGAAAAGTCCGATCGCGGATATGGTGATCGAGGACTCCAAGACCTATAATGACTGGGCTATCAGAATTGCGGGCGGGGACTGGATAGGACCGGATGTATTCTACGCCCTCCCCCTCTACCCCTATCTTCTCGGCCTGATCTATACGGTATTCGGTACTCATCTTCAGGTCGTGAAATTCATCCAGATCCTGATCGGAACCATGAACTGCGGGCTGATCTTTCTCCTCGGCCGGAGGATCTTCAATGTCTCGGTCGGGCTTCTGGCCACCTTTCTGATGTCTATCTACGGCTGGCTGATCGTCTATGATTCGGCTATCCTCTCCCCGGTCCTGATTATCTTCCTTGACGCGCTGGTCCTCCTCTACCTGCTCCGGCTGGAAAGACAATCATCAGGCTGGATCGGCTGGCTCGGCGCCGGGCTTTTAATCGGCCTCACTACCGCAGCCAGCGCTCACATCCTCCTCTTCATTCCATTGGCAGTGGTCTGGCTCTTCGTCAATCCCGCCTTCCAAACCAATCGGCCCAGATGGATCTCCGCCTCGGTCTACCTCTTGGGAGTGATCATCGCTCTCGCGCCCATCACGATCCACAACTGGCAGATAGGCAACGACTTCATTCCTCTGACCGCACATGGGGGGATTAACTTCTATATCGGAAATAACCCCCACTCCCGCGGGGTCTTCGAGCCGCCGCCGATCCTGCGGTCAGGGGGCGCCACACTCCAGCATGACGCGGAGAAGATCGCCCGGAAAGCCATGGGGAGAGAGCTCAAGCCTTCCGAGGTTTCAGCTTACTGGTTCGACCAAGGTTTTACCTTCATCAAGGAGCAGCCCTTAAAATTCGGATATCTCCTCCTCCGAAAATTTACCGTCTTCTGGGACAGCCTGGAGATCGCGGACGTGATCCATCCTTATTTCTTCATCAAGGTCGCTCCAATACTGAAGATCCCTTTCCTGGTCTTCGGGTGGATAGCCCCCCTGGCTCTGCTTGGACTGGCTCTAAGCTGGAAGAGGCGCTCCCGAATATTTCTAATATACTTTTTTATTGGAGCTTATATCTTCTCCATCGTACTCTACTTCGTCAACTCCCGTTACCGGCTGCCGCTGGTCCCATTTCTCCTGATCTTTGCCGCCTACAGCTTCTACTGGTGGTGGGGGAAGATCAGGTCAGGCAGGTGGATCTCAATCTCCATCTCGGCCATAGTATTGGCCGGATTTATCCTCTGGGTTAATCCCCAGTTGGTTACCAAGCCTCGTTTTGTGCTGAATATGGGAGCAGGCTACAATCATCTGGGCGCGTACTACTCCAAGAAAGGAGACCTGAATCGAGCACTGGTGGAGTTTAAAGAAGCCCTCCGTCTGGAGCCTTATCGGGCGGAGGCCCATTATAATCTGGCCAATATCCAGTTTAAGACGGGTGATCTCACCGCCGCCGAAGACGGCTACCGGAACGCGATCAAACGCAACCCCTACTATGACTCGGCCCATCTGGCACTGGCCATGGTCCATGAACGCAAGGGCGAGACAGAGAAAGCCCGCTTTAAGTACCTGGAGATTATCAAGAACCTCCCTTCCAATACCCGGGCTTATCTCGGGCTGACCCGTCTGCTCCTGACAACCGATCGCCCGGATGAAGCGATCCGGATACTCAATCAAGCCATCTCAGTCCAGCCAAATTATCCGGAATTTTATCTCTACCTGGGATCCGCCCAGGAGAAAAAAGGAGATCGTGACGCGTCAGTCTCAGCCTTGGAACAGGGACTGACTATCTTCCCGAAGTACGGTCGTCTCCATCTGGAACTGGGCCGACTGCTCAGTTCCTCAGCCGAAGACCGGGAGAAAGGGATGACACATCTCAACCACGCGGTTCAATTATTGCCCGGAAGTTATCTATCCCACCTCTACCTGGGAGATGCCTACTACCATCAGCGGAATATCAAAGAAGCCCGGAGAGAATGGCTGCTTGCCCAGCGGATCCGCCCTGATGATCATATGACGGAGGAGAGATTAAAGGCCGTATCTAATTATGCATCGCATTAAGGACTTAGCGCCTGCGGCGCTAACGTTAAAAAATAAGGACGTTGAAAAATAAAAACGGTGAAGATAAAAGACGTTTAAAAAAAACCTTACACCATCGGCTTATTGTCCCGATATTTACTATTATCTAATTAGATTTTCAATCGCTGCCAATTCCCGCGTCGGAACCAGTATAGTATCAGCAGACTATTGATTATTGTGGCGACAAGTATTCCCTGCCATACTCCTTTCAGGCCGAAGAAATGACTCCCCAGCCAACAAAGTCCCCACATGGCAAGCATGGATATAAAGGTAATTACCATCGGACTCCGGGTATCACCCGCCCCCTGAAGAGATTTTCCCAGGACCAGAACAATTGACAGAAAGACCAGTATAATCGCGATATAACCCAGGTATTCCTCTCCGATCAGGAGCACCTGAGGATCCCGGTTAAAGAATCCAACCACATCCCCGGAAAAAAGCAGCAATACCAGGATCACCGGCAGAAGTAAGAACACATAGATCCGCCAGGCCAGCCATGCGCTCTTCCGGGCTCGATCCGGAAGCCCCGCCCCCAGACTCTGGCCGACCATGGTTCCCGCCGCGTAACCCATCCCGATCCCCGGCATCATCCCGATCATCCGGATCCGGGTCCCGATCCCGTAGGCAGCCAGGGCCGCCGTACCGAAGGGGGAGACTATTCTCAGCAGGCCTATCACCGCCAGAGAACGGATCAGCATCTCAACCGAACTGAAAAATCCGATCCGGATAATCTTGCCCATCAAGGGAAGATTGATCTGCCCAAAAACACCGGAAAGATTGAGATGAGTTCTGTCTCTTCCGGTTAAAAATATAATAACCCCGGTGGTAACCAGTCGGGAAAATACCGTGGCCAGGGCGGATCCGGGAACTCCGAGGGCAGGGATCGAACCCCATCCAAATATAAAAATCGGGTCAAGGATACAGTTCAGAACAACCCCCAGAGCCATCACCTTGAATGGGGTCCAGGCATCCCCGGCGCCCCGAAGAGCAGAACTGAAGGTAACAAAGATGAATATGGTCCAGGCCCCGGCGCTGATTATCCGGAAATAGCCTGCCGCCAGTTCCAGCACCTCTCCGCTCCCCCCGAGAAAGGAGAGTAGGGGCCGGGCGGCGAACCACCCGCCAATTCCGAAGAAGACTGAGAGCAGTAAACTAATATAGAACGATTGGCCCACCACCAGAGCCGCCTGGCGATAATTCTTGGCCCCCCAGAACTGGGCCACCATGGATAGGGTGCCGATTGATATTCCCACTGCTACGATAATCAGCAGCGTGACAACTATCCCGCTGATTGTAACTGCGGCCAGAGCGGTGGTCCCGAGCTTTCCAACAAATAACATATCCACCAGGTTAAAACCACTCTGGAGCAGACTGATAGCTATGGTGGGGATACCGAGATGGATAACGGAACGGAGTATGCTCCCTTCGGTCAGGTCTCTGGAGGGTTTCAAAACTCTGCCTGTCTCAATAAGATCATTACCTGTGATTATATGAAATAGAAACCACGAAGGTCACGAAGTTTTTGGGGAATGGGGAATAGAGAATAGGGAATAGTAGAGAATATGGATTCTATTCTCCATTCTCTATTTCCCCTTGGTAATCTTCGTGGTTATTATCAATGCATTAAAAGGTTAATTCTCAGCAGTTCTCCCAGTCTCCGGAAATGGCTGACCCAGCGACCGGCAACCCGGTCGCCCTCATCCTTCCTCTTGATCATCTCCTCCAGCAGGCTCTTGCCCAGCGCGAAGTAACTATTCTGGGCGTGCCAGAGAGATATATTTAAACGGAGTGGAGCGATAACCTTGAGGAATGACTCAACCCGGCTCAGACGGGGTGTCTCCTCCGGAGAATCGCAAAATCTGTCGATCAATTCATTGAGACGAACGACAGTTATCCGGCTGAGAACACCGTTCTCGGGTGTAAAATGCCATTTGCCCGCTTCATGGACTGCTTCCCTTAGACGGGTGAGATTCAGCTTCTCCGCCTTCAGTGCTTCGCGAAGATCGGCATTGATCGTACACTCCACGGTCGCGGCCAGAGCCGGCGGAAGCGGTAATCCGACTTCTTTCATCATACGTGTAACAGGATAATTATTCCGAGTTAATTTACGCATTGATGTCTCTATCTCACCAATTGTCCCTTCCAGAATCCGGCGCGCCATCGTTCTCTGCTGGTCGAAGAGCAGCTGACTCAAACCATAAACCCGATTAGGGAAATGATTATCCATCAACCGGATCATGGCTGAGAGATCACTCTTCATAAAAGATTCCTTGAAGGGAATGCTAAAGTCCGGAGCACCAGTTCCATCCGTCGAATCCCTGACCCCTGTCATCAGAGTATTATCTCCCAGGTAGAGCGCGAGATAATCCACCTCGCACTCCTGCCGGGTAATCACCGAACGAATATTAATCTTACCCAAAGCCATGACTCTCTTCCCCTCCCGGATCCTATCTCCCGACTTTCTGCGCACCCAATTGCAGTAAAGTTCCGATTCATCGGGGAAATCATTGAAGAGGGAGAGAACTGCGTACTGAACGCCTATCTCCGACAGATCAACCCGGCAGGACATAACCATCTCCCGGTAAATCTTTGCTCCATTCTCAAATTGCCTGATATTACTGGGCGCACGGGAGAGACGGGATATAAACTCTTCTTCCAGATCTCCACCCCCCAGCTCTCGAACCAGTTGAAGAGCACGAGCCGCGTATTTTAATATCTGGACCGTCTCAATCCCGGATATCTCATCAAAGAACCATCCGCAGCTGGTATACATAAGCATTGACTGGCGCTCCATCTCCAGGAGCTTCAGGAACTTTTCCTGATCTAGAGGAGAGAGTTCCCGCCCGGTCCTATGGAGGATGAATTGATCAACATTGCCCGCGCTCCGATCCAGGACCACATTGATATATTCATCCCGGGTCGGCCAAGGGTCGGCGTTCAAATCCCTCATCTCCGCTTCATAGATTGGAATCAGGCTATCCCGCAGCCAGTCCATCGCTTCTCTGAGCGGCTGCCGCCAGGCCTGGGTCCACCCCTGGTGCATCCCCGAATTACAGCCGCAGTTGCCCCGCCAACGTTCCACCCCATGAGCACAGCTCCAGGAAGAATTCTCCACAATCTCTACTTCATGGGTGGGAGGATACTTCTCCAAATATTCGCCGTATATGGATAATTCCACCCCGGGATTCTCCTCAATAGAGCGGAGGCAGAAAGCCAGCGCCATATCCCCGTGGCGGCGGTGATGACCGTAAGTCTCACCATCGGTGGCGATATTCGCCAGCTGAGGATTAGGAGTGTCGGGGGAAAGAGTTCCAATCAGCCTCTTTGCCAGCCATTCTCCATTCTCAAGCAGATTGGAAAAAGCAATCTCCTGGGAAGGATATCCATCATAGAAGAAGATATCAATGCTCCGGCCGGAAGAGAGATTACAGCGATAGGGCTGCCTGGGATCAACCCTTGCCCCCTCGACATTATCCCATTTTTTTCCCCCGATCGGCCGGACGCGCCGGGCCTGGCGGGGTGCCAGGATGGTAAATTTAATTCCGTACTCCGCCAGCAAACCGAGGGTTTCACTATCGACCGCCGTCTCGGGCAGCCACATCCCTTCCGGCATCCTCCCGAACCTTAACTGAAAATCCTTTATCCCCCAGATAATCTGGGTCCGCTTATCCCTGGTACTGGCCAGAGGCATGATGATGTGATTATATACCTGGGCCAGAGCGGAGCCGTGGCCGGAAAACCGCATCTGACTATCTTTATCAGCTTCAATTATCGATCGGTAAATATCCGGCTTGTTTTTCTCCATCCAGGCCAGCAGAGTTGGACCAAAGTTAAAACTGATCCGGGAATAATTATTGACTATATCAATAATCCGGAATTTTTCGTCCAGAATCCGGGAGGCGGTATTGGGTCCATAACATTCCGTAGTAATCTTCTCATCCCAGTCATGGTAAGGATAAGCTGATTCCTGAGCCTCCACCACTTCCAGCCAGGGATTATCCCGGGGCGGCTGATAAAAATGCCCGTGTATACAAATGTATTTCATAAATTATAAGTTATCGCCTTCGGCGCTGACTTCGTAGAGATCCATTGAGGTCAACGCCATTTGTTGATTTTAGGTTTAAATATATTTTTTCATCTATTACCTTCCTGATGAAGCGACAGCCTCATTAGGAAAATAATAGCATGGATAGCTCCCGTTCATACTTCTTCCCTTCCGGACTTGATCGACCAATGATCTCGATTATCTTCAGATATGCCTCACGGGCCGCGCCTTCTTCAAAGTCCATTTTAATTTTAAGCACCTGAAGAAGTGAATCCATTGCCCGCTCATATTCTCCGCCTTTCGCGTAAAGAATCGCCAGAGAAAATAGAGCCTCACAATCTTCCGGATTGTCTTTCAAAGAGTTCGTTATCTCGTTAAGATCTGGAGTCTGGTGTTTCTCAAAATAGATCCGGGCCAGCATGGGCGGAACCTTTTCATAGCCCGGCGTATCGCTTGATACCAAATTTAAATACTTTTCCGATTCCTCGAATCTACCCTGGTGATACGCGATCATCCCCAGCCCCAAATTGGCCGAAGGCTGACCGGGGTCGGTATCAATAATTTTCGAATAAATCTTCTCCGCGTCTTCCCAGCGCCCCCCAGCCAGATAATGGTTAGCCTCTTCGATCAGGGGAGATTTTTCATCGGGCAGAATGGCCTCGATCTTCTCTCTGACCTGGTCGGGAGGGAGCGCTCCCACAAACTCACCGACAATCTCGCCCCCGGAAAATATCTTGACCGCCGGGATCCCCTGAATACCGTATCGACCCGCCATAGCCTGGTTGCTATCCACATCCACTTTAGCCAGGGCAATACGACCCCCATATTCTTTCACCAACCCTTCCAGAATAGGACCAAGCATCAAACATGGCTGACACCAGGCGGCCCAGAAATCAACTATAACCGGAAGACTCTTTGATCTCTCCACCACCAGCTCCGCGAAATTATCTTCATTCGCGGCAAATATCATATCGCCGGTATCAGTCATGATTTTCCTCTCCGTGTATCTGTGGTTAATTGGTTGCCCGCACATTGCAAGGGCTAATTTCCTGTTTCGAAATTTTCTCTCCCGAAATACTTCGGGATCCCGAGTTGCTTAATGTTAAGTCTCGGGACCGAAATACTTCGGGATCCCGGTTTGTTTAATTGATAATATCGGGACCAAAATCTTTCGGGATCCCGAGTATTTTTAAATTAAGTCTCGGGACCAAAATACTTCGGGATCCCCAGTTTTTTTATGTTAAGTCTCGGGACTGAAATACTTCGGGATCCCGAGTTCATATTCTTTTATACTAAATAAAGTATCGGGACAAAAACTGCAAATAAAATGGTACACGCCGGCTTTAGCTTGACCTTACTCGAAAAACCTTTTAAACCACGAAGAACACGAAGTTCACGAAGGAATTTGAAAAAGCCAGGAAAAATTCCAAAATTTCCTTTGTTTTTCTTCGTGACCTTCGTGGTAAATATTTAGTTTTTTGGGCACAAAAAAGTTTAAAAAAGACTTTTTCGAGTACGGTCTAGCTTGCGTTTAACGTCTTTTTCCTTTAACGTTTTTATTTTTCAACGTTAGCGCCGAAGGCGCTAAGTTCCTGGACATATTTTCCGGGTAAATAAGCATAGAAAAGACACGCCTCGGTCAGGTCTTCTATCCGGACTCGCTCATTGGGACGATGAGCCATCTCCTCTCTCCCCGGACCAAATCCTATGGTGGGAATCCCATGTCTCCCCATCGTGCTTATGCCATTGGTACTGAATCTCCAGGTCCCGACCGGTGCCTCTTCTCCCCGGATGGCCACGGTCGTCTCCCGGGCAGCCGCGACCAGGGGGTCTTCTTCATCCAGAAGCCAGCCCGGAAAATATTTTTTTCCTTCGAGAAGGACTCCGGTATGACTTTTCTGCCGGTAAACCGGCACCTTGATTTCAAGGATACTATCCCCGGCCCACCGCCGGATCTCGGCAATAAGCTCATCTTCGGTCTCCTGGGGGCAGAAACGCCGATCTATTCTGATCCGGCAGAGGTCGGGGACCGAATTGTCGCTGGCACTCTCTGACCGAATATCAGTGACGGTAATTACTCCCCTCCCGAAGGCCGGATGAGACGCCAGACTCGGCGCGGAGAGACGCAGTTTATCTATCAATCCCATCATCTCATAGACCGCGTTCTTCCCCTCTTCCGGGCAGAAAGCGTGGGCGGACCGACCGGCCGCCTCGACTACTATATCCATATGGCCAAGCTGACCGCGCCGGATCTCCAGGCTTGATGGTTCGGTCAGGATCACAGCATCCGGGTGGAACCCCTCCTCCGCGATAATATGCTCCCAGCTCAACCCTTCACAGTTCTCCTCCTGGACCGAGATAACTAGATGCAGGGTAAGATCATCTGCCGGCCAGAACTGCTTGAAGAGAGAGCCGGCATATACCGCTGAGGCTACCCCTCCCTTCTGGTCAACCGTCCCCCTCCCCCAGATCCAGCCATCCTTTACCATCCCACGGTAAGGATCGCATTCCCATTCTTCCCTCCGCCCGGGTCCAACCGTATCAGCGTGACCATCGATCACCAGGGAGAGTCTCCCTGTCCCGATCTTCCCCCGCAGATTCCCCACCCGGTCCAGGTGAATATCCTCCCACCCCACCATCTCCATCTCACCCCCAATCCGTTCCAGCACCGCCCCCTCCCCCCCACTAGGCGAAGCAATCCCCACAATCTCCCGTAAAAACCGCACAATTTTTGGGGTCAGGCCTTGTTTATCCAACTTTTTCATCACTATCATGGTTTAAATTTGGGGTCAGACCTTGTTTATCCAATAATTATCATTTATCATAAATCATGAATAGGCAAAGAGACCGAATGGGCTTACTTCCCTGATTCATATATATTAATTATAACTTCTTCCGCTATTTCCTGGATAGTAGCATCGGTTTTAATTCTCTCTGTCATTTTATTTATCTGCCGAGAAACCATACTGTTAGAAAGACCGCCAAAAGATTTACCTATTTCCCGATGTGTATTCTCCGTAAATATCCGGGTAAGATATAATGCCAGATCTCTTGGTTCAGCAAAATCTTTCTTTATATACTTCTTCCCTTTCCGTACTAACAAATCTGCTGAAATATTGTACTTTTCAGCCACGATTTCCTTTATCCGATCTGTTTTAATACCACGCCTTAATGTACGTACCTCCGGCAAATCATGGGAGGATTTATCGTTGATGAACGCCAATATCTTTTCTTGAAATGTGTCGCTGCCATAAACAACCCGTCTCTTTACCTCCTGCATAATATCCGGTCCCAATTCTTTCTCTACGAATCTACGATATCTTCTCCTGGCCTTATCGATATCAGTTCCATATAATCTCAGAACAATATCCGGGGAAACAATCTGAGATACTTGTGAGGTAACAAAAAACCGATAACTGCTCCATTGATATTCCAGTGGCGCCAAACATATTCCAGCACGAACTGCCTGATTATGGATGTAGCGACTTAATTCCAAGAGATAGCTATCCTTATCTACCAGAGGACTTTTAAATCTCCCCTGAAATAAATGTCCTCTACTTTTGTGACGATAATTATAGTAACTGGTATATGCACTATGCAAAGCATGCATAAATTTACTTATATTCGCTAACGGAGTCCTTACCTCCAGGTGAAGATGCGTGTTCATCAAACAGTACGCAATAATATCTACCCTGAACTCATTCCGGTATCGATGGAGCAATCGAATATATCGCTTAAAATCAGAATTATCCACAAAGAGGGATTTGAGCTCATCACCCCGGGCAATAATATGGTAATGAGCATTCTCAAATTCGACTCTCAGCGGTCGCGCCATTAAAAAACCTCCTCTTCTAAGTTCACAATATATTGTCTCATATTAATTCCTAAATTCAAGCGCAAAACAAATTCGATCAAATTCGATCAAATTCGATCAACAAATTTGATCTCAGAACTACACGTTAATTTGTGCATAATTCAAGGTCTGACCCCAAAAATTTGCAATAAACAAGGTCTGACCCCATTATTGGTGGCGGAATATGGTGATGCGGGGGCGGTTGTAGATCATGTCGTGGGGGGGGGATGGGCCTCCGAAATTTAACCATAGGAAGCGGGGGTCGCTACTGAACTCTTTGATCTTTTTGTAGCCTAGTTTTCCGGATAGGAAATTATTCCAACGGTCACAGCGTTTTTGATCATAGAGTTCTTTTAAACGAAGAATCTGGCGGTAATCGAAGTCGGTGGCGATGATGTATTGCGGCTTGCGCTCAAGCGCCGGGAGTAACCGGTTGTACTGTTCTACTACCAAGCCGGGTAAATTGTGGTCCAGGGGGGGGTCGTCCAGGAATATCAGGCCGGTCTCCGTTTTTATCAATCCAATCCGGCTGGGGCGGGAAAGATTTGCTTCCAGCCATATTTTAGCCTCGATCCGGGGGTCGGGTCGGGATAGAACCCCGGTAAAAGCTATTGCCTGGAGGAGAAGCCAGATTGCGGAAATAAGCCAGGCGGTCCGGAAGAGACGGGTTAGCAATGGACGCTTGAAGTTGACCTCCAGGAGCCGGCCCGCCCAGAGCGATAAAAACGGGAGCATGGGGATGAAGAAGCGGGAGAATTTCACTACCGGGATCGAGATCAGGATGAAGTATGGTATCACCCAGGAGAGGATCAGCCAGTCAGAGTTCTGCCGGCGGTGGAGCGCGTAGATCAGACCGGCTATCGTCATTACCCAGAAGACCGCTCCTCCAGCGTAATACAGTGTATAACGGAGTTGGTAGAGCGCACCTGGTTTGGTGTCGATGAATATCGGACCATGGCCGCTACTGATGAGGTAATGCGATTGGGTGGCGAGGTCCTGAAGAAAACGGCTCAGTTCGATTATTGAATAGGGAGTGGCAACCACGAAAGCAAGCACGGCCATACCCAGCCCAAATAAGAGATAGGGGTCCCCGATCCAGCGGACGATCCCCTTCTCCCCTCCCCTATCGCGGAGAAAGTGAGCGGCCAGGAATGGGAAGAGTGTGAATATCCCGTTATATTTTGTCGCGGCGGCCAGACCGGCCGCGGCTCCCGCCAGCAGGTAATATTTGAGAGCTCTCTTTTTGAGGAGTGAGGCGGAGAAGAATAAGGAGAGGGTGATCAGGAATGTGACCGGGACATCTACAGTAGCATAGTGCGAATGGATGAGATGGAGGGGGAGGACCGCGATCAGAAAGGCGGCGCCAAGAGCAGCGAGGGTAGAGTAAAGCCTCTTCCCGGTCAGATATACAAGTAGAACAGTACCGGTTCCAAGGAGCGCCGACCAGAGACGTCCGATGAAATAGAACGGAATCTTATCCGACTGAAGATGGGGGAGGACCGGAGAGAGTCCGATCAGAACTTCAGCTTTATAGTAGGCCAGGTAAGATAAATGGAGTAGGTAAAGATATAAGGAGGGCATCCCGAACCAATGCGGATTCAGACCATCCCGAAAGAAGAGAAGCGCCCGCTTGACCGCGGTCGGTTCATCGGGATGGAAGAGATAAGGGAAACCAAACCGCAACCCGATCATTCTACCCGCGAAAGCGAAAAGAACAATCAGAATGAGATACATGAAGGTATGCCGAGGGGAATTAAACCGTTCTTTCGATTTGAGACTCACATGTTTTTGCGGGGATAATTTTTTAAAATGATAGTCTGCTAAAAATTCTTTTTACCACGAAGGACACGAAGATCACGAAGAATGGTTGAGAAATAAACACAATTTAATGTAAAAATTCGCTAAACCCGGTTGTCTTCCTGAAGCCGGGATTGTTGCCCCGGTCCGGGCTTCCGCGGTCAGCGACCGCGGCTACAACACCCCGCTGCGAGCATCGGTCAACGGGTTTGCCGAACGTTTTAATTTAACTCTTTTTCAAAAATCCTTCGTGTTCTTCGTGACCTTCGTGGTTTAATCCAGTTTTTTTCAGTAGACGCTTTTCGAACTGGAAACTGGATATGTCTAATAACCTCCGGAGAAGGATTATCCGGAGACCAGTTCCACCGAGTGACTGGTCCCGACCCGGTTGGCTCCGGCCTCCATCAATTGATGGGCGAACTCCCTGGTTTTTATGCCCCCACTGGCCTTGATCAGGAGTTCATCTCCTACCACCTCACGGATAAGCTTGATGTCTTCCACCGTCGCTCCCCCTTCCACCGTCCCGGTTGAGGTCTTGATAAATCGTGCCCCGGCGACTTTAGCCAGGCAACAGCCGCAGATTTTTTCGCTATCGGTCAGGCTGGCGGTCTCCAGGATCACCTTGACCGGCTTACCCTCACAGGCCCAAACCACCTGCTGGATATCGTCGAGGACCATACTGTAATGCTTACTCTTGAGCGCGCTGATATTGATCACCATATCGATCTCCTGTGCTCCCCGGCTGACGATGGCGTCGTGGGCCTCAAAGGCTTTGGCCACTGCTGTCATCTGGCCGTGGGGAAAACCAACCACCGCGATCGGGATCACATCCGATCCCTCCAGGAGTTTAGCCACATACTCCACATTGCTGGAGTGGACGCAGACCGAACGAAAATGATACTCTTTTGCTTCTTCAACCAGTCTGTCAAAATCTTCCTTGGTCGCTTCGGGATCTAATAGGGTGTGATCGATAATAGCCGCCAGTTCCCGATCATAGTTTTGCTCTGTCATTTTTATTTCTCCTTTTTTAATCCAACGAACCGGTCGGATCAGACTCAAACATCCTGGAAACCAGATGAATACTGCTTGCTATCTTCGGTTTCTATAGCAAAATATTCCGCGGTCAACGACCGCGGCTACAGCACCTCACGAAGAACGAAGGAACCGGTTTTACAGAATATTTACTATCTTATTGATTATTTGCTTACTGTTTACTGCTCACTGATTATCGTACTCCCTTCAAGCCAACGCCAGGAAAAGAGCCAGGCCGACCATAACACATCCCAATAATATTTTTAAAAGAAAAAGATGATTCTGGGTTGTTTTGGCCATGGTATGCCAGGTCAAACCGAAATAGGCGGCAATCATTACGATTAAGAGCGGGAGAACAAAGAGAAAGTTATAAAATAGCAGATATAACCATCCGGTCAGCTTCAATCCGGCACTCCGGGTCATCAGAATAATGGTGGGAAGATAGACCTGGCCGGTACATACCGCTTCAAAGAGCGTAACCAAAAAACCGGTTACAAGAGCCCCGAAGATAATATGGCGACCCCTCAGGTGACCGGAGATCATTTTATGCATTCGGATTTTTACCGATCGCGGCATCTGAAGAATAATGTTACCGGTTACCCCGCTTTTTTTATAGGCCCGCGCGTCCCGAAAACTGATGATCCCGACTATGCTTGCCGCCGCCACCGCCGACCAGCGGATCAGGATGGAGATCCAGCGGTATTCCTCCAACCCGGTGATTATATGAAAAGCCCCCAGTCCCAGGAGCAAATATGTTATATATACGGTGACGGTAAAGGTCATGCCGATAATAATTATCTGAGATGGATTGCGTTTTTGATGGGCAAGGAAAGATACCAGGAAAATCATGGTGGCAATCGCACAGGGATTAACCCCGTCCACCAACCCGGCAATCAAGACACTGATGAAAGTGAAATGAACAAAACGATCTTTCAGATCATCCTCAAATTCATCCGGGTCATCACTCTCCGTGAGCAATATTTCTTCCCACCTGTCGGGATGAGCCAGGTATTCTCTGATCAGAGATTCGGCCGAATTAATAATCTCGTCCGCGCCAGCCAGATATGCTCCGGGGAGAAACAGTTCCTGGGGAGATGGGTCGTTAATCCCATGGAGTTCCTCCATGGCAACCATCAATTGGAAGGAATCCGGATCTTCAATTTCATGGATATTTAGAGAAATACTCTCGGGGAACTCCACGGCCAGGGGTTTAAGGATCGTCTCCTTGATCTCCAGGCACTCACCACAGGTATGGGATCCGAAGAAGTGAATTTCCAGCCGGTCGGCTTGACCGAGTGTGGTCAGTGGGAGAGTGACTATCAACAAAGAAAAAGTGATACTTAAAAATATTGTTTTTCGCATCCGGCTATAACTTATTCTAAAAGCTTCTTTACCACGAAAAACCCCCACCACTTTAGATCAATAATATTGATTTATAAATCAATGAGTAAAAAAAGTTCTTACTACTAAATAGTATCTGACCGAAAACCCCTAAAACCAGGTCATTGCGAGGAGGAACGACGAAGCAATCTGTTTAGTTTGTGAGGAGATCGCTTCGTCACTTCGTTCCTCGCAATGACAAATTCTCTGAAATTCGGGGTTTCCGTTCAAACACTAAATACTCATATAATATTACCAATCGAAAGTGGTGGTAGTGGTGAATCACTTCGTTGTTTCAGGTATGATTTTCGGAATATTCTTGCTCTTTGGATTCTTTTTCACGTTATTGGCAACTCCCTTCTTCCCCCGGCGCCGGCGTTTCCTGGGCTCCTGGGCGAGGAGTTTTCGGAACTCCTTTACCCGGTAACCAGAACGGGTTGCCAGGTCCATTATCGTCCCGGCCGCCCGGTAATAGACCAAACCTTTTACCCGGGGAGGAGACTCAACCGTGAATAAATCTTCGACGGCCGGAGGCTCATCGAGCGTACCGGCAGTCTCCGGAAGCGGAAGCTCCCAGTTATCCACCGAGCGGATTATGGTAGCAACACTGACCAGCCAATAGAGGAGCTCCTCCAACCGCTCCCGGTTAAACCAAAGAGTACGGTTCTCCCAGTTATAGAGAAGGAACCGTCGGACTTCACTGTCTTTAAAGATCGGCTCCAGCCGGTAGAGGTGATTCCGGGTCTTGACTTCTCTCATCCGATGGACATGCCGGAGGATTATGGAGACCAGAC
>Ga0208905_1000268_pt1 | contig 26313 bp, 21 predicted proteins | sample AntAceMetag02UKS_FD_184776 | JGI IMG/M metagenome (GOLD analysis project Ga0208905, IMG submission 184776) | Saline lake microbial communities from Ace Lake, Antarctica - Antarctic Ace Lake Metagenome 02UKS (SPAdes) (version 2) | ecosystem: Environmental > Aquatic > Non-marine Saline and... | reverse complement strand
AGGAACCTTTGGCAGCTACTATCACCACTCTGATATCATCATCTTTATCAAGATCGTCAAAGATCGGTATCGTTTCCCTCCAGGCGGGCGGGTTCATCGCATTTTTCTTGTCCGGTCTGTTCAGATATACCCAGGCAATAGGCGGCTTCTTTTCGACACTGTAGAATTCGTATTCTTTCATTGTTTCCTCCTCACTATAAGATGCCTTGGCCTATAAAACAGCCAAAGGCAGGCGGCATTATAAGTGGCTTTTGTTTTGGATTCAAGCACTATTCGCTCCAAGCTATTTTAAAAAAACCTGTCGGCAAACTCTCTTTAGGGGAAAAAGTGACGGAATCCTGTTCTCTTTGGCTTGAAACAAAGCGAAAGGTCTGATAGTGTCCTCCTAAATTTCGCCGTTAAAGTTTTTATAAAACATATAGTTCCGTTATCTTATCACAGCTTTCTTCGCGGAACCCGGCGATGAGGGTTCCCTTCACCATATCGCGAAAGAAGGGGCTGATTTTTTTATTTCGCAACTGGAGGTACTCAATGGCAGGAGATCTATTCATCCCGGAGCGGTACGAGCAGCTGCTCGATCTGCCCGAAACCGAAAAAGCCATTCGTCTTATAAAAGATTTTTTTCAGACAAATTTATCCTTCGAACTGAATCTCATGCGCGTCACGGCGCCGCTTTTTGTGAAAGCCGGCACGGGCATCAACGATGATCTCAACGGGGTCGAAAAGCCCGTATCTTTCAATATAAAGGATCTCGGAAACATGGAAGTGGAGATCGTTCAGTCACTCGCAAAGTGGAAGCGGATGATGCTTGCCGATTACGGTCTTTGCAACAGCAAGGGGATCTATACCGACATGAACGCCATCCGGCCCGACGAGGGCCTGGACAACACCCATTCCATATATGTCGACCAGTGGGACTGGGAGCTCCTCATGTCAAAGGAGGAAAGAAACCTCGACTTTCTGAAATGTATCGTGAGAAAGATCTATGATGTGATACGACGCACGGAAAAATATATCGGGTATCAGTACGGCGCCATAAAGCCCCACCTTCCGGAAGAAATCACCTTTATCCACTGCCAGGACCTGGAAGAGAAATACCCTGATCTCTCACCCAAGGAGAGGGAAGCGGTCATCTGCAAGGAATACGGAGCCGTTTTTCTGATCGGGATAGGGGGAACCCTGAAAAGCGGACAGCCCCATGAGGGGCGTGCGCCCGATTACGATGACTGGTCCACGCCCACGGGCGATGGATATAAAGGACTGAACGGTGATATACTTGTCCACAACCCTGTCTTTGACTGCGCCTTCGAGCTCTCATCGATGGGTGTTCGTGTGGACAGAAAAGCTCTCTTGCGACAACTGGAGATAACAGACACCATGGAGAGAAAGGACCTCCTTTTCCACCGCAGATTACTGAACGATGAGCTTCCCCTTTCGATTGGAGGGGGCATCGGCCAGTCGCGTCTCTGCATGCTCTACCTCCGAAAGGCCCACATCGGTGAGATTCAGGCGAGCTTGTGGCCCGACACCATTGTCGAAAAATGCAGGGAAAATAATATATTCTTATTGTAAGGATTATCAATGAAACGAACAAAAATATTTCAGTTATTGCAATCGGACGGGCCTCAAGAAAGAGTTCTTATAAAGGGATGGGTCAAGACGAAACGTGATAGTAAGGGGTTTTCTTTCATCGAGGTGAACGACGGTTCTAGCCTGGCAAGCATCCAGGTTATCGCCGATGAATCCCTCGAAAATTATACGGAGATCAAAAAGCTGTCAACGGGATCGGCCCTCACGGCGACGGGCCGGCTGGAGGAATCGCCCGGAAAGGGCCAGAGATGGGAAATACATGCGGACGACGTGGAGACGATCGACCTGGCACCCGATTCATACCCGCTTCAGAAGAAACGCCACAGCGATGAATTCCTGAGAACAATCGCCCATTTGAGACCGAGAACGAACAAATACGGCGCCACATTCCGCATACGATCAGACCTGTCGTATGCCATACACAGGTTTTTCAGGGAACGGCATTTCCACTATATCCATACGCCGATCATCACCGCATCTGACTGCGAGGGTGCGGGGGAAATGTTTATGGTCACCACCCTTGACCCGTCCAATCCCCCCCGTGCTGATGAAAAGATAGATTATTCTCAGGACTTTTTCGGAAGGCAGGCAAATCTGACCGTTTCGGGGCAGCTGGAGGCCGAGATGTTTGCCCTGGCTCTGGGAGATGTCTACACCTTTGGCCCCACCTTCAGAGCAGAGAATTCAAACACGAGACGACACGCCGCAGAATTCTGGATGGTTGAGCCTGAAATGGCCTTCTGCGACCTTGCAGGAGATATGGACCTGGGCGAAGAAATGGTTAAATATCTGACCGCCTTCGCACTCGAGGAATGCCGGGACGACCTTGAACTCTTTGCCAGATTTGTGGACAAAGACCTCTTGAAAAGGCTGGAGAACATCGTCACATCGGATTTCGTGAGACTTCCCTACCGGGAGGCGGTCACTATATTGGAGAAGGCAAAGAGAACATTCGACTACGAGGTCGGCTTCGGCAAGGATCTCCAGTCCGAGCATGAACGATATCTGACGGAAGAGCATTTCAAAAGACCCGTTATTGTCCATGACTACCCGATTACGATTAAGCCCTTCTACATGCGGGTGAGCGATGACCATGAGACGGTGGCAGCCATGGACGTACTCGTTCCCGGCATCGGAGAGATAATCGGGGGGAGCCAGCGCGAGGAACGCCTCGACGTCCTTGAGTCCCGGATGGACGATATGGGTCTGGACAAAGACATGTACTGGTGGTATTTAGATTCAAGGAGGTTCGGAAGTGTTCCACACAGCGGTTTCGGCCTCGGTTTCGAACGCTTCCTCATGCTCATAACGGGGATAGCCAACATACGTGATGTAATGCCCTTCCCCCGAACTCCGGGCAACATAGAATTCTGAGCTCCGGGGAAAGTTAACAATTTCAGTATCGAAGCGCCATGCCACAGAGAAAAAAGCACATAATATTTGACATAGCGATCTTATGCTTCTCCTTCGCCGGACGGTTGATGCGGCAGAGGCCGAAATTAAAAGGGCGAGAAAACCTTAAAAACACACCTCTTCCGATCATCTTTACGGTTACCCACGACAGCTATTTCGAGATACCTTCACTATCGAAGGTGTATCAGGCGCTAAAACCGAGACCGGTATTTGCGGTCATGGCAAAAAAGGACTTCCTGAGCGGCAACTATTTCTCTACGAACTTTCGTTCAAAGTTTCCCCTTATACAATGGTTATTTAAACTTATCGACAAATCGGGCATCCCGAAGAGCTTCTTCAAGGTAATGAATTTGGCAACCGTCCACAGGCCATTTATCGAAACCACCATACAAAAGAAAGAGGCCTTAAAAAAAGAGATCGCCGATCAGCTCGCCCATTTCAAAAAGAGCGTGTCCCAGGGAATGTCCACACTGATTTTTCCGGAAGGAACCACCTGGGGTTTCGGGGGACTGAAGAAGATCCGGAGTTCCGTCTTCCAGCTCGTGACGAACACATTCAAGGAATACGGGGAAAAGGTCTATATACTCCCCATAAATGTGAAGGTAGACCGTCTGGTGGAGGGATACAAAGATGTATTCATCAATGTAGGCTGCCCGGAATTCATCCTGAAGTCGAAAGAAGATTTTAATAATTATATACGGGAGAGCCTTCAAAAACTTCACACCATTACCTTCAGCCAGATAGGGGCATACTACCTTAAAAAGCTCTCCCTGTTGGAACAAAAAAGCCGTACCCAGATAGTGCTGACGAGAGAAACCCTGACAAGCCAATTCGAAAAGATCGTCGAGGACATACGCAGAGAGGTAGAGATGAGAAAATTGCCCGCCTTTGATGTAAGGCTCATCAACAAAAGATATCTCTGTAAAAAGGTCAGACGGTTCATCAAATACTGTACCAAGAACAATTACCTCATCAAAGCTACGAAGGGCAGGAGGACAGGGATCTACATTCTCAACAGGGAAAAGGTTCTTGCCGATTATCCGGCCAAACAGTTCCGGAAACTGAACCCGGTGGGGTTCCATGCGAACGAACTTACGTCACTGGGAGAAACCGAAATCGAGCCCCTTTTCGATGCCTCGATTCTCAAAGAAGTGGCAAAAAACATATCCAACTAATAACATTGAATCTCCCCGCAACAAGTTACGGGGAATCTCCGACTGTTAAGGAAAACATTTATTTCTTATTCGCTCGCAAACCCGCCGCAAGAGGCGGGGTATGCGCTCGCTTTACAGTTCATAAAATACAGACATTCACCATCCGGGAGGTGCAATGGAATACATCGGTATTGACAGCAAGGAGCGGATCATATCACGCTTTGCTACACACGTATCCTCTGGAAAGACCGATTTCTTCACAAGCGTGGGTTTGGATTTTGTCTTCGGCCGACGGGAGGGGCCCTACGTCTGGGATGCGACCTCGGGCAAACGTCTTATCAACTGCCACTGCAACGGCGGCGTCTTCAATCTGGGGCACAGAAACCCGAAGATTATTGCAGCCCTTACGAAAAGCCTCGCCGAACTTGACATAGGAAATCATCATCTCATAAGCGAGCAGCGCGGCATACTTGCCGAGAAGCTCGCCGAGACCATGCCGGGAGATATCAGTTACACCGTTTTCGGCGTGGGGGGCGGAGAGGCCATCGATCTTGCCATAAAACTTGCCAGGGGTTACACGAAAAAACCCACAATCATCTCAGCCGGCGGAGGCTATCACGGTCACACCGGTTTTGCTCTCGCCACGGGTGATGAAGAGTTCAGGGAACCCTTCGGCCCGAATCCTCCGGGTTTTATGCAGGTCCCTTTTAATGACGGTGATGCCCTGGCGAAGGCCATTGATGACGACACCGCCGCCGTCATATTCGAGACCATACCGGCAACCTACGGCATGCCGCTCCCCGATCCCGACTTTTTCGCCTTTACCCATGAACTGTGCAGAAAAAAGGGCGCTCTTTTCATCATCGACGAGGTGCAGACAGGCCTCGGCCGTACGGGAAAGCTGTGGGGTATCGAACATTTCGACGTGGTGCCCGACATCGTGGTCATCGGCAAGGGTCTTTCGGGGGGCATCTATCCGATGAGTGCCACCTGCTTCAGGGGAAAATACGAATCCTTCTTTCACGACCATCCCTTTATCCATGTATCCACCTTTGGCGGAGCCGAGGTGGGATGTCCCGTGGCGCTTGCCGTGCTGGAGGAATCAGGACGCCTCGAATTCCTTGAAAACGTCAACAATCTGGCGAGCATCTTTAAAAAAGAATTTGAGAAACTCAAGGAGAAGCATCCTGAAATTCTTGTCAGGCTCCGTCAGCTCGGGCTCATGATGGGAATCGAGATGGTAAATGATGCCTGTGGCCCCATCATGTCAAAGACATGCTACGACAATGGTGTTCTCAGCATCTATGCCAACAACGATCGGAGAATAAGCCAGCTTCTCCCCCCCCTCATCATCGATGAGGAAACCGCTTACGAAATCATCGAAAGGGTCGACAGGGCCCTGGACGATACAAAAAAATTCCTGAATCTGTGAGGACGAGGCATCCACATGATGGAAGAAGGCATCGACACTCTCATTCTTGAGGATTTTGAAAAGGGACTCGACCCGAGATATCCCGAGAGGAGTAAAATCCCCGCCCCCATTATCGGGTACGGGGAGATAAGCACCATTTTCGAAATTGAGCGTGCTTCCATGACGGGCTTCGCATTCAAGCGGATGCCGATATTTCAGACAATAGAAGAGATGGATCAGTATGAACATCTCTATCGTGAATACAACAGGTTTATCAACAACGATATCGGCATTCACGTTCCCGAGAGCGAAACGGTGAGGATAGTACCCGATGAGGGGAATATGGTGGTATACATCGCTCAGAAAAAACTCCCCCCGCAATCTATCTGCAACCGCGTCATTACCATCATCGACGATGATTCCATCATAAGGCTCGTGAACCTCATCCTGAAAGAGATGAAAAAGGTATGGGTTTTCAATTCATCGGGGGAAGAGAAAACCATCGGTTTCGACGGACAGATCTCAAACTGGGCGATAAAGGGCTACAAAGGCCCTGAGCCGCCCAGGATAGACGAAAAGACTGAACTCTACTACATCGATACGAGCACACCCCTTATGAGTCATAACGGTGTGGAAGGGCTGAATCCGGATCTTTTTCTGAGAAGCGCCCCTTCCTTTCTCGTATGGCTCATCAAGTGGCTCTTTCTCGAGGACGTCATGACGCGCTACTACAATTTTCACCTCGTCGCCGTTGATCTTATCGCAAACTTTTACAAGGAGCAGCGGTCCGACATCATTCCTTCACTCATAGAGGCGGTGAATGACTTCTTCGAAGAAGAGACGCCTCTCCTTCAGGTCGCGCCTGTCAATGAAAAAGAGGTCCGTTCATACTACCGGGAGGATGCCCTGATCTGGAACCTCTATCTCAACCTCCGAAGATTTGACCGGTTTATCCATACGAGAATCCTCGGAAAACCCTATACCTACATACTCCCGGGCACGATACAAAGGTAACAGGCCCTTCCAGAAAAGCCTTTACATCTCCCCTGCAATCTACTATTCTCTCACCGTTTACGGAGGAAACCGAGGCAACCTGTCACAGGCCAGAGAGCCTTATAGTTTTATATCGAAGTTTGAACCACTTCCCAATTGATTACAAAACGGAGAGAAGAGAATATGGCAGGAAAACAGGCATTCGACAATGAAAAATACCTGAAAGAACAGACCGAGGCGATCCTCGAAAGGGTTGAACGATTTGACGACAAACTCTATCTCGAATTCGGTGGAAAACTCTTTTATGATTATCATGCCGCGCGTGTTCTTCCCGGATACGATCCGAATGTAAAGGTGCGACTCCTTCAGAAGCTCAAGGACAAGGCGGGCATTCTCCTTTGTATCTATGCCGGTGACATCGAGAGGAAAAAAATACGGGCGGATTTCGGAATCACCTACGATTCAGATGCCATGAAGCTGATCGACGATCTGAGGAGCTGGGGACTGGATGTCCTCGGGGTTATCATAACCCGCTTTGAAAATCAGCCGGCGGCCATACTCTTCAAAAACAAGCTTGAACGGAGGGGGATAACGGTACTCACGCACTCCTTCACGAAGGGATACCCCACAGACGTCGACACCATTGTAAGCAATGAAGGCTACGGGGCCAATCCTCACGTCGAGACGGAAAAACCCCTCGTTATCGTCACGGGGCCTGGACCGGGAAGCGGTAAGTTGGCCACCTGCCTGTCCCATCTCTACAATGACTATAAACGGGGGATTAAATCGGGATACGCAAAATTCGAGACCTTCCCGATATGGAATATGCCACTCAAACACCCGGTGAATATTGCCTATGAGGCCGCAACGGCAGACATACGGGACTTTAACCTCATCGACCCTTTCCACCTCGAGGCATACGATAAGAAATCGGTGAACTACAACCGCGACGTGGAGGCCTTTCCCGTTCTCAGGAGGATCCTTGAAAAAATTACCGGCGGGGAGTCCTTTTATAAATCCCCCACCGATATGGGCGTCAATCGATGCGGGTTCTCCATCGTCGACGATGAGGCCACTCGGGAGGCGTCAAAACAGGAGGTCATACGACGATACTTCCGGTACCGGTGCGAATATGCCCTGGGATTTACCGACAAGGAAACGGTCCAGCGGGTGGAACTCTTCATCAAGGACTTCCAGATCGAGCCTGAATACAGAGAGGTAGTGACCCCGGCGAGAGATGCCGCCCTCGAGGCACAGGAACATGACAAGGGGAATGAAGGGATATACTGTGGTGCCGCCATTAAGCTGAAAGACGGCACTATCATAACAGGGAATAACTCACCCCTCATGCATGCGGCATCGAGTCTCGTGATACATGCAATAAAGCATCTGGCTGAAATTCCGAAAAAGATTCGACTTCTCCCACCAAACATAACCGATTCGGTGAGGAATCTGAAAACGGAAATCCTCGATGAGAAATCCGTGAGCCTCGACCTGAATGAGACTCTTATCGCTTTAGGAATAAGCGCAACAACAAACCCGGCAGCCCAGCTCGCCATCGAAAAGTTGAAAGACCTTCGGGGCTGCGAGGTCCATATGACCCATATACCCACACCGGGTGACGATGCAGGATTGAGGCGGATAGGCGTCAATTTGACCTCGGAGCCCAACTTTTCCACGAAGAATCTCTTTATCGCCTGATCTCAACGCTCGACCTGAGAAGGATGGAACACCCCGAAAAAGACGCTCCTCTCCAGGTACGTCTCAGAACAGAAGATTTATATTGTATAAAACATGTATGAGGCGTATAGATTTTCAAATAATCATAAATTGTAATGGTTTCTCGACTTGATTGTAACGGCTTGGCATATCTATCAAAGATAGGCAAGCTAAGTATAATGCAGCACACAATTAAGGGAGGTGTAACGATGAAAAAACTCACCATTATGTTTTTGATTGTTTTTATGGCTTCCTACTCGTACGCAACAGATCAGACTCTACTTGAAAAAGCCAAGGCAGAGGGAAAAGTATCGTTCTACGCAAACATCACTGCGATCCAACCAATCATGGAGGAGTTTACCAAGGATGAGGGTGTAAAGGGAGAGTATACAAGGATCTCCACCTCGAAGTTCTACGCAACCGTCCTGACCGAGTATCAGGCCGGAAAGCTCATTGCCGACGTACTCCAGTCTCCCCTTCCAATCATGAAACTCCTCAAGGACAAAGGTGTCCTCGCCACCTACAAATCACCTGCGGCCGCCATCTACCCCAAATGGACACAAAAGGACGATAAGATTCAGATTTTCGGAATCGAATATGTCGCCCTGATTTACAACAAGGATCTCGTCAAGCCGGCGGATGTTCCCAAGCGGTACGAAGACCTGACAGACCCCAAATGGAAGGACAAGATTGTTATGGCCAATCCATCGAGCCATGCAACCACCATTTCCTGGCTCATCGGATTGAAGGAGAACGTCTTCTCCTCTGAAGAGGCATGGATGAAATTCCTCGAAGGTCTCGCAGCCAACAGACCGATGTTTGTCAAATCTTTCGGCCCCACCCCCGCACCGGTTGAAAGCGGAGAGAAACTGATCGCTATCTCCATGCCGAAATACATTATCACCAAGGCCCCCGCTCCCCTGGATTGGGCGAGAGTTTCCCAGCCCCTTTTAGGTACTCCCCGTGGTATATCTGTGGCCGCCACTGCCAAACATCCCAATGCGGCAAAGCTCTTTGTCGATTACTGGCTCTCCAGAGATGCCATGCAGATGCTGGCCGATAAGGTGGGTGAGTACGTCCTCTGTCCGGGTGTTTATCCCCCCATAGATGGCATCGACAAGGCAACCGTTCTGCCCATTCGTGTATTGTCGGATAAAGAAATCCGTGACTGGGGAGACAAATTCAAGAAGATTTTTGCTATGCCCTGAGGGCATTTCCTTCTCATGTACTTCAACGACTTCGTGGTCCTGAGATCTGGCATGCCAGGTCTCAGGACCCTTTCGGTACATACCCATGGGAATCAGCATTAAAGGTTTGAACAAGGCTTATTTCTCGGAAGGCAATAAGATACGAGCACTTGCAGATGTCGATCTGACAATTCCGGCCAACCAGATTTTCACCCTTTTAGGTCCGAGCGGTTGCGGGAAGACAACGCTTCTCAGGTGCATCGTCGGGCTGGAAACACCGGATTCGGGAGAGATTGCGATCGGTGGGGAAACAGTCTGGTCGAGCGAAAGGGGCATCTTCGTGCCGCCGGAAAAACGGGGGCTCAACATGGTCTTTCAAACCTATGCCATCTGGCCCCACATGAACGTTTTCGATAATGTCGCCTACCCTCTCCAGGCCCGAAAGGAACCCAAAAAAGACATTATACAAAAGGTCAAAAAGACGCTGCAGTTTGTTCAGCTCGAGGGTTTTGAGAACCGTCCGGCGACGAAACTGAGCGGTGGCCAGCAGCAGCGTGTCGCCCTTGCACGAGCCCTGGTTGCGGAACCCAAGGTGATCCTCTTCGACGAACCGCTTAGCAACCTGGACGCTAAACTGAGGGAAGAAACGAGGAAGGAGCTGAGGGACTTCCTAACCACCCTGAAGATCACTGCCGTTTATGTCACCCATGACCGAGTGGAAGCACTGGCACTTTCCGACCTTATCGCCGTGATGAAGGACGGCCGTATCATCGAAATCGGAGTCCCAAAAAAAATCTACTTTGACTCCGATCATCGATTCGTTGCGGATTTTATTGGTCGCGCCAACCTGATTGACGGCACGGTGAGGGCAGTTGATGATTCTTATGCGATTATCGATTCATCCATCGGTGCTATTGCCTGTCCGGAAAGCCCCGACACATCACCCGGCAACAAGGTGTCTCTCTGCATCCGCCCCGAGTTCATCAGGGTAATGGCCGACGATACCCCTCAAAAACGGAACATCTTCAGGGGAAAAGTGGAATCTCTGGTCTTCGTCGGAGAGGCCTACGAAGGTGAAATTCTGATCGAAGACACACGACTCTTTACCAAGATTGAGCCCACCGCTCGCGTCGAGGCGGGAGACGAGATCACCCTTTTCTTCGATCCGGATCACTGTTTTGTGTTATCGAAATGAGAAGGACGACACTCAATACAAGGGCGGCACTGACACCAGGCCTGATTATAATTGTCGGCTTTCTGACGGTATGCCCCGTTATCATGCTTATTGTCGGAAGTTTTTCCGAGGGCCTCGGCGACTTTGGCAGTTTCACACTGAGAAAGTACGCCGAGGCATACACCGATCCCACCTTTGCCGGCATTATTTTCAATACCATTATATTTACCATTGGGTCCGCCCTTGTCGCTACATCACTGGCCCTCTTTCTGGCCTACTTGAATACCCGTACCAATATCCCCTTTAAATTTCTCTTCCGTATCATCTCGATCATCCCGATGATGATTCCCCATATCCTCTTCTCCGTCAGCTGGGTTCTCCTTTTGAACCCCTCAAATGGCCTCATTAATCTCTTTCTGCGAGAGATTTTTTCTCTGCAGAATTCTCCTTTCAACATCTACACGCTGCATGGAATGATTATGGTGGAGGGACTTCTGGATCTGCCGATCGCCTATCTCATTCTGTCTCCCGCCATGGCCGCCTTTGACGTTTCATTTGAAGAATCTTCCAAGGTCTGCGGTGCATCAAACCTGCGAACGCTTATTAGAGTGACACTGCCCATACTCAGACCTGCTATCCTTGCCTCCTTCATACTGGTAATTGTCCGAAGTTTGGCTTCCTTTGCCGTTCCCTCCGTAATCGGCATGCCGGGAAGGATCTATGTTCTGGCAACGCATATCTACCGCATCATCGCGACCGGTTTTGCCGCGGACTACGGTATGGCGGCAGCAGTGGGCATGAGCGCTCTGGTTGCGTCGATCACACTCATCTATCTCTATCGGTATCTTACCTCGGAAAGTGAAAAATACGTTACGATCTCAAGCAGGGGGTATAAACCCTCAGTGGTCGATCTCAAGAAAGCAAAATATCCCCTTTTCGTAATCGTTGGCATTCTTTCCTTTGTCTTGATTGTACTTCCGGTTCTGGTCCTGTTTTACACGTCCCTTGTCCCGTACTCCATGGTGCCGAGCGCAAAGGCCTTCTCCATGATGAGCTGGAAGCACTGGATAGAAGTACTCAGAGATCCCATCTCTCTACTCTCCCTGAGAAACAGTGCTTTTCTGGGCATCGTCGGCGCATCGCTCGGCGTCACCCTTTCCGTTTTCGTGGCTTATGTCATCGTCAAGATTCGCACCCGGGCATCAGGCGTTCTGGAATCTTTAAGTTTTCTTTCCTTCTCCTTTCCCGGGATCGTCGTCGGTGTAGGCTTTATGTGGTTTTTCGTCAAAACGCCATTGTATGCCACGATCTGGGCTCTTTTGATCGGGTATATCGCCACGTACCTTCCTTACGGAATTCGACCGCTCACGAGTGCCTTCGTCCAAATCCACAGTCATCTGGAAGAATCGTCACGGGTCTGCGGCGGCGGAACTTTCTATACACTTCGCAGGATCGTCTTACCTCTTTTGATTCCGGGCGTCGTATCGGGATGGATTCTGATGGCCACCATGTTTGTCCGCGAATTGACACTCTCGGTGGTACTTTCCAGGCCGGGAACAGAAGTCCTGGCTGTACAGATCTTCCGTTTTTCCGAAGACGGTTTGTGGGGACAGCTCTCGGCACTCGGAATCATGATGATTTTCATCTCCACGACACTGGTCGTTATTGCCTCTCTGATCGGGATAAGGCTGACGAAAGTAGAAACGGTAAGTCAATAGAGAATAGCGGCGTTAAACGATATCTGACCGGGGGCACCCGCAAGCCCCGCCTTGTAGGCGGGGTAAGGGGCGCAATATAAAACAAACATATTCCTTACCGGGAAGCCCCGCCCCGTGGGCGGGGAGCTTCACTTTTTTACTTCCACCTCCAGCAACATTTACAGGCATAAGCTGTAACCAATCTATATACCTCTCGAATGTATCCTATACCGTTTCGAATTCCCTCATTCAGACATAAAAAATCTCCCTTTGGCTCTGGACATTACCTTTATTACAAGCTATAGAAGCGGGTGCAAAAACATACTTTATAAGGGGAGAGCCATTTATGAAAACAGCGATTACAGAAATGTTCGGCATTAAGTATCCCATAATCTGCGGGTCAATGATGTGGCTTTGCAAACCTGAGCTCTGCGCTGCAATCTCAAACGCCGGGGGGATGGGCAATGTAACAGCGGCAAACTATGAAACAGAGGAAGATTTTCGGGCTGCCATCAGGGAGACGCGAAAACTCACGGACAAACCCTTTATGGTGGGTGTCACCATACTTCCCTCGGTACGTATCACGGCGGATCACTACAATATGTATCTCAGGGTCTGCGCGGAAGAAAAAGTAGCCGGTGTGGAAGTCTCGGGTGCTCCTGTCGATAAGGCCTGTGGGATGGAATATATAGAAAATCTCAACAAGGCGGGGGTCAAACTATTCCACAAAGTGGGCTCCGTCAGGCACGCCATTCACGCTGAAAAGTCAGGTTACAGCGGAATTTACGCCGCGGGTATCGAAGAGGGAGGACATCCCCTCAATGATGATGTTTCCTCCATGGTACTCACGCCGAGAATCGCTGAAGAGGTAAACCTGCCCGTCGTCACCGTTGGAGGTATCGCAAACGGGAAAAATCTCGCCGCGGCACTCGCACTCGGGGCCGACGGAGTTATGATGGCAAGCCGCTTCATGACCACCAAGGAATGTAACGTTCACGACAACATAAAAGAGGAAGTCCTGAGAAGGCAGGAGCATGAAACGACGCTCATTTGCAAGACAATTCATCTGCAGGCCAGGGCGCTCAGGAATAAAAACGTTGATGCCATACTTGAAGTAGAAGAGCAGGGCGGCGGCCTGGAAGGGATTCTTCCCCTGATCACGGGAGAAAGAATAGTAAATGCCTGGGAATCCGGTGACATTGACGTTGCACCCATGATGGTGGGACAGTCAATCGGATTGATCCATGACATTCCCACCTGCGAAGAACTTATAGAGAGAATGGTGCATGAAGCGGAAGAGCAGATTGCTCTCGTTTCTAAAAAGCTTGCCGGTTAACGTGAGTGGCAGAAAGTACACCATATATGGGAAGGTGAGGACAGATGATTAAGATAACGTGCCTGGGTGCAGCGGGTTCGGTCACGGGATCGAACTTCCTCCTCGAAAATGCAAGGGGAAATAAAATTCTCGTCGATTGCGGTCTCTTCCAGGGCGGCAAGCAGATGGAAAAACGCAACGACGGAGAGTGGGGTTTCGATCCGAAAGAGATACAATCGCTTATCCTGACCCACGCACATATCGATCACAGCGGCAGGATTCCAAAACTGGTGAGAGACGGATTCAGCGGAAAGATTATCACCTCTCCGCCGACGGCGGAACTCTGCCAGATCATGCTCCTCGATTCAGCCCATATTCAGGAAATGGACGCCGAATGGCAGACACGGAAAAATAGAAGGCAGGGGAAGAAAGATGTACGTCCCCTTTACACAATCGCCGATGCCGAGGCAAGCCTGAAATGTCTTTCACCTCTTGAACGGGATGTTATTACCACCATCGAACCGGGAATACGATTACGTCTCAGAAATGCGGGACACATACTCGGTTCCTGTATTGCCGAGCTCTGGATAGAAGACGGCGGCGAAGAGATCAAGATCGTCTTTTCGGGGGATCTGGGCAATAAGAACCAGCTTATCGTCAGGGATCCAGAGGAAATCGAGGCGGCTAATTATCTCTTTGTCGAATCCACCTATGGCAACCGTTTGCACCGAAACTTTGAAGACAGCAAGGATGAATTGCTCGAGGCGATTCTTCACGCCGTATCTCACAAAGAAAAGGTGATAATCCCGGCCTTTGCCCTGGAACGGTCGCAGGAAATTCTCTATCTCCTCGGTGAATTCTATCGTGACGGTTCCCTTCCCGATATCCCCGTCTACCTTGACAGCCCTCTTGCCATCAAGGCAACGGAGATTTTCCGGAGGAACAAGAAATACTATGACGAAGAGGCACGGGTAATAGTGCGGCAAGGCTTCGATCCCTTCGACATGCCGAATCTCCATTTTACCCCCAAAACAGAGGAATCCATCGCCATCAACGAACGGCCCGGCCCGGCAATCATAATCTCGGCGAGCGGCATGTGCACGGCGGGAAGGATCAAGCACCATCTGAAGCACAATCTCTGGCGTCCAGGTGCCAGTATCGTGATCGTGGGATTCCAGGCGGGGGGAACAACGGGGAGAAAGATCGTCGAGGGCGCAAAAAGTGTGAAGATCTTCCACGAAGACGTGGCAGTAAGGGCAAAGGTCTTTACGATCGGTGGTTTCTCGGCCCATGCCGATCAGAAAGGACTCCTCGAATGGATCAGCAACTTTGCCAAATCCCATCCTCGTGTATTTATCGTCCACGGAGAGCCGACATCGAGCGAGATACTGGCAGGCAAAATCGAAGAGAATTTCGGCCTTGAGACGCACATTCCCTTCTGGAAAGAAATGCTTCTTCTCGAACCGAGGGGAATGAAAACGGAGGCGATGCCGGAGGAGGAAATCCCCCTTGACGCGAGCCACTATATGATGAATGGCATTGCCGATATTGAAAGAGAATTGAAGAGCCTGAAAAAACGAATACGAAAGGACATGACCGAGGGGAAAATCGGCGAGGACGATGTTGAGAGTCTCAGAAAAATTCAGGACGAGTTGTCTTCACTGATATCCAAGAGATGACGGGGAGAACATAAAGAGAAATTCATTGCCGCAGTCAGAAAAAATGATTTTCTTGACAGACGACGGGCAATCTCCTATGGTGCTTTACAATTAAGGAGGGGTGTTTTCATCGGAAACCGACCACTGTTACTGATACCGCCGCTAAAAATACATATTCCGGAGAATCGATCATGAAGGATAAATACTCAATCATCGGACCGCTGTACGATTTTCTTGCCACCATCTACAGTTTCAATCAGATAGACAAATGCAAAACCGCCATGCACGACAAGATCAAGGCCGACGACAAGGTTCTCTTTGCCGGCGTGGGACACGGGATCGACGCCATAGCGGCGGCTGAACGCGGGGCAAAGGTAACGGTCGTTGACCTGTCGGAAACAATGCTTGCGAGATTCAACAGGGGCCTCAGAAAAAAAGAATTCAAGCACCCGATACGACAGCTTCACGACAACATTCTGAACATTGAAGAATCGTCCAGTTACGATTTTGTCTTCGGTAATTTTTTCCTCAATGTATTCGAAGAGGAGATGATGGTAGAAATTCTCAGCCAGCTCGTAAAACTGGCAAAAAGAAAGGGGCATGTCGTGATAGGGGATTTCTCCCTCCCGACGGGAAATCCTGTCGCACGGTTCTTTCAGATAATCTACTGGCGTATTGCCGATCTGATTTTCTGGGCCTCTGCTCAAAACGCCCTTCACCCGGTATATGATTATCAGAAATACATGAAGCAACTCGGCCTCAAGATAAAAACGGTGAAGTATTTCAGAATGCTCTTCGATGATCGCTACTATTCGATTCTGGGACAAAAAAAGTAGCCAATCATTACCTGTCCCGGTACGCGAAAGGGTTCATTGTTGAAACATCGCTTCAAAAATCTGTAGCAAAGTGACCATGCCGGACCGCATAAATACCTTCAGTTTTGAAGAGAGAATCGCCTATCTCAGAGAATATGGCAGTCATTGCATGTCCTTTTCGGCCCTCCAACCGGGCATGAAGTATTTCGACATGCCGGGCAGGGGATATATCGCCTATGCCGAGAAATGGGGCATACGAGGCGTACTTTCTGACCCCGTTTGCGATGCAAAGGATTGGGAGATCCTGATCGAAGCGTTCATAAAAGGGGGCGGGCGTACGGGCTTCGCCCAGGTATCGGAACCCGTTGCGGAACTACTGCACGAAAAATTCGGATTGTACGCAACGCAATTCGGTGTCGAATCGATCATCGATTTAAAAAACTGGGACCTGAAGGGAAAGAAAAAGCAGGTCCTAAGGACCTCGCTGAATCAGGCCGTTAAGAGTGGAATATATGTCAGGGAAAACTATGAGGAACGTCGGTACAACCAGCTTTCCCGGGAATGGGTAAAGACAAGAAAGGTCAGAAACAGAGAGATCAGGTTTCTCATCAGACCGATGAACATGGAGTATCAGGAGGGAACGAGAAAATTTTTTGCCTACCGGGGGGACGAACTCATCGGATTTATATTCTTCGATCCCGTCTACTCACAAAACAGGGTTATAGGCTATGTTCCCAATATCTCCCGATTCAGCCAGTCATTCAGGCAGGGCATCTTCTACACCATAATGTTACAGGCCATGGAAACCTTCAGGGAAGAGGGCGTCGAACAAATCCATCTCGGCCTTTCTCCTTTAGTCGTCGGCGACAGGGACCGCCATTACGAATCGAAAATAACAAAAAAACTGATCCGTTTGCTCTATCAGTACGGCAACGGCATTTACAGTTTTAAAGGGATATATTTTACGAAATCGAGATTCCGCGGGAAAGACTACCCGACATTCTGTTCCCACCGGAGAAACGTGCCGCTCAGGGAAATCATAACCCTCTTCAAAATTTCAAATCTCCTCTAGGCAGATTTGAGAGGGAAAAGGGTTGATTATAATGACCGCTGACAAAAAAGGAGCGAAACCATGGAAATACCCTCTATGATCCTGAAGAAACTCTACGTGGCGGGAAGCCTCGTCAATTCCGAAGGAGGAGTTCACTTCTGCCTTACCAATCCCCTCGGCGACGCCACGCTCACAGGCATCTCAAAGGTGGAGATAAACGGCGAGGAGATACCACTCGACAACATAGTTGCGACCCTGGAAGGAAGTGCCATACGGGCCTCCGAAGTGGATGAGCATAATGCCATCCAGTTTCTTCTCGGACAGACGGTGGATATTCAGGTACATATGGAAACACTGGAAGAGGGAAAGGAGCACTTCCTGAGTTTTGCCTTTGAAACCGACCCCTTCGGTCCCCTGAATTTCGACGTTACCGATATCATTACCGATGCGATACCTTCGCCGGCAAAGATTCCTCACGACAGGGGCCGGGATTACGAAACCGGGATAATTCAAAAACGCCAGCGGTTCATCGAAGAGTTTGCCGGCGTTACACTTTCGTATATCGATAAATACCCCTTTGACCCGAAGGTCGTGCAGGGGAATATTGAAAATTTTACCGGCGTGGCCCAGGTGCCGATCGGCTTTGCAGGTCCCATAAAAGTTAATGGAGAACATGCAAAGGGCGAGTTCGTCATTCCCCTTGCCACCAGCGAAGGGTCCCTCGTCGCCTCGTACAACCGGGGGATGAAGTTCATAAATCTCTGCGGCGGGATCACCACGACGATATCGGATGACTCAATGCAGCGGGCACCCGTTTTCATCTTTGACAACGCACGGGACGCCCTTTCCTTCGCAAACTGGATCGATGACAATTTAGAGGAGCTTCGAGAGCAGGCCGAGTCAACATCCAATGTTGCAAAACTCATCAACATTCAGAAATTTCTCGTCAGCAAGTTTGTCTATCTACGTTTCAACTTCGAAACCGGGGACGCGGCGGGTCAAAATATGGTCACCGTTGCCACCTTTGCTGCCTGCAACTGGATCCTGAACCATTTCAAGGGTATCCGTCACTACTATCTTGAAAGCAACATCGCCACCGACAAGAAGGCGTCAACCATCAATACGCTCCATACGCGGGGTAAACGTGTCACCGCCGAAGCAACCATGCAGCGCGATCTCTTGATTGAGCAGCTGCGGGTTGATCCGGAAACCTGCGTCCATTTCAACAAAGTTGGAAACCTGGGGACACTCATGGCAGGCGGCAACAGCAACGGCCTTCACAGCGCCAATGCCCTTGCTGCCCTTTTTATCGCTACGGGGCAGGATGTGGCAAACGTGGCTGAATCTTCAACGGGTCTGATTCACATGGAAGTTACCCCCGACGGCGATCTTTATTCTTCACTAACCCTTCCATCTCTCATTGTCGCCACCTATGGTGGGGGCACGGGGCTTCCCACACAGAGGGAGTGTCTCGAGATACTCGGTTGTTACGGTAAGGGAAAGGTCCTGAAATTTGCCGAAATCGTGACGGCCGTCGCAGCGGCAGGCGAGCTTTCGCTCGGCACGGCCATATCTTCACTTGACTGGGTATCGGCGCATGAACGGTTAGGAAGGAATCGATAGTATTTACAACGGGTTTTCAGGCATGAATATTTCTGACTGACTGCCTAACCGTATAACCGAACATAGCAAACCCCTGTAATCCACCATCATCTAATACAAGTTTTTACCTGATAGTAAGCTTGTATCTATTTAGCAAGACATTCGATGCCGAATATGTCTTAATTATAACCCCGTACACGAGGGTCTCTATTTCAACGCAAAATTGAAAGAGATGAAAATGTACCGTAGAATCTCGATTTTTGAGATTCTTACAAATGGGAAGCGGGGGAGTTTTTTCAATTTTCAGAATAAGGGGAGAATAAATGTACGTTTCCAACCATTCATCGACAGCTCTCGATTACACGCAGAAAAAGGCACCATTTAGAGTCCTCACCAAAAATCTCCGTCTGGTGCACACCTCTGCCGCAAGGACTGAATTTACCCTCGCCGAGAGGGTTCGGTACCTCAAGAAATACGGAAATCACTGCATGTCCTATTCGGCACTCCAGCCGGGAATGCATTTTTTCGACATACCCGGAAAGGGATACATCGCCTATATGGAAAAATGGGGGTGTCGCTTTGCCCTGGCCGACCCCATCTGTCATGAAAAGGATTACGAGGAACTTATCGGGGGGTTTATACGGGAAAATCCAAACTGCGGATTTGCGCAGGTGACTGAACCGGTGGCAAAACTTATCAACGATAAATTCGGATTTTACGGAACACAATTCGGCGTCGAATCTGTCGTTGACCTGAGATCGTGGGATTTGAAGGGAAAGAAAAAACAGGTTCTGAGGACCTCGCTGAACCACGCAAAAAAAAGGGGGATCACCGTTATTGAGAAACACAATGAAGACGGAGCCCGAGAGCTCTCAGAAGAGTGGCTCAAGACGAGAAAGGTTAAAACGAGAGAAATTCTCTTTCTTATTCGACCGATGATCATGGATCACAATGTGGGTACAAGAAAGTTTTTCGCCTATCAGGGGGACGATCTCATCGGCTTTATCTATTTTGATCCCGTCTTCGAGAATGACAGATTATTAGGATATGTCCCCAATATCTCCCGATTCAGCCAGTCCTTCAGGCAGGGGATATTCTATACGATTATGGCCCATGCAATGGAGGTATTCAAATCGGAAGGCGTTCGAGAGATACATCTCGGGCTCTCACCCCTTGTCACCGCTGAAGAAGACAAGGGTTACGAATCACCAATCGTAAAGAAGATTATCCGTCTCCTTTACGAATATGGGAATAAGATTTACAACTTTAAGGGAATCTACTTTACAAAATCCAGGTTTCGCGGCACCGACTATCCGACATACTGCTGTCACAAATCAATAATGCCGGCAAAGAAATTTCTGACCATGTTTAAGATAGCAAACGTATTTTAGAGGCACTAAGCATAAAGATTGCGCAGCAAAAAAAATGAGGGGGAAATGGAAATACCAGCGCTGATCTTAAAACAGCTTTACTCACTGGGGAGCCTCATGAATGTGGAGGGGGGAGTTCGTTTCGGCATCAAGAATCCTCTGGCAGATGCATCGCTGACGGGTGTCTCGAAAGTCGCAATCAATGGCAGTGAAGTGCCGCTCGACAGGATCGAGGCCAAACTGAACGGCTCTACCATACGGGCCACCGAAGTCGATGAAACAAATCTTATACCCTTTCCCCTGGGACAGGTAATTGACGTCTATGCCCACATCGATTCTCTGGAGGAGGGAAAACAGCATCAGATCTGCATCGCCTTCAACACCGATCCCTTCGGTGCCCTCAATCTCGAGGTCAGTGACACCATCTCCCATGACAGCGGGGACAGGATAACCATTCCCTCCGACAGGGCACGAAACTATCAGCCCGAAATCGTGCTCGAACGCCAGGAATTCGTGGAAGACTATACGGGCGTGAAACTGGAGCATTTGACTAAATACTCCTTTGATCCTGCGGTTACGCAGGGAAATATTGAGAATTTTACCGGTGTGGCACAGGTGCCCGTCGGCTTTGCAGGTCCAATCCGTCTCAACGGGGAGCACGCTCAGGGTGACTTCATTATCCCCCTGGCCACAAGTGAGGAAACTCTAGTTGCCTCCTATAACAGAGGGATGAAAGTGATCAACTTATGTGGTGGTGTCAAGACAACCATCTCGGACGACTGCATGCAGCGGGCACCTGTCTTCGTATTTGATTCAGCCAGAGAGGCACGGGAATTTTCCCTCTGGATCGATGAAAATATGGACGACATCAGAAAACAGGCAGAATCAACATCAGCGGTCGCAAAGCTTTTGAATATCCAGAAGTTTCTTGCAAGCAAGTTTACCTATCTCCGGTTCAATTTCTCCACGGGAGATGCGGCAGGACAGAATATGGTAAACCACGCCACCTTTTCTGCATGCAACTGGATCATGAATCACTACAAGGGAATACGCCACCACTATCTGGAAGCCAACTTTGCCACCGATAAAAAGGCATCTCAGGTTAATATCATGCACACACGGGGGAAAAGGGTCACCGCCGAGATAACGATAGATCGGGAAGTCCTGATACAATACATGAGAGTCGACCCGGAAACCCTCTGTTACCACAGCAGTGTCGCCAATGTGGGGGCCTTCATGGCAGGGGTGAATAACAACGGCCTCCACTCAACCAATGCCATTACGGCAATGTTTATCGCCACGGGCCAGGACGTGGCAAATGTGTCGGAGTGCTCGGCGGGCATGCTCTACACGGAAGTAACTCCGGAGGGAAACCTCTACGGTTCGATCACTATTCCCTCCTTAATCGTTGCAACATACGGAGGAGGCACCGGTCTTCCCACTCAGAGGGAATGTCTGGAAATACTCGGGTGCTACGGCAAGGGAAAGGTGCAAAAATTTGCGGAAATTGTGGCCGGTGTCATTGCTGCCGGTGAATTATCCCTTGCCGCTGCAATTTCATCCCTCGACTGGGTGACAAGTCACGAGCGGTAGGGGAAGAACCGTTAAGCGTCCACACACCTCCTCACCGAGGGGCCGTTTATGTCGCACACAATATGAACATGAACGGCCCCCGCTTTTTATCCCTCTGTACTTTATTATAAAACCCTCCCCATCAGGGAAGCTATCGTTTCAGTTTTTCCTTGAGTCTCAGTATTCTCCGGTAGGATTCATCTATTCTTTCTCTTTTTATCTCCCCTGTGGCGACCAGCTTCTTTATCACGCCCGTTGCCCGTGCGGCTATATCCTCATCAAAGACGGAATTATTCGCAAAGACCAGGATATCGCACCCGGCATCGATTGCCATTTTGACCGCTTTCTCGAGTCCGTAAAAGGATCGTATGGCCTTCATCTGCATGTCATCGGAAACGACGACACCGTCAAATCCCATATCATCCCTCAGTATTCCACTTATTATCCCGTGAGAAAGGGTTGCCGGCCAGAGGGGATCAAGCCCGGCGTTAAAAATGTGGGCCGTCATGACCATATCGCACCGTCCCGATTGAATAATGGCTTCAAAGGGCCTTAATTCATCGGGTGACCACTCCCCCGTCACATCCACGAATCCTTTGTGGGAATCGGAAGAGGAGCTTCCATGACCGGGGAAGTGTTTGATCGCCGAAAGTACGCCATGCCTGTGCAGCATATCGATACAAACAGTCGAATGCCTTGAAACGATATCAGGATCATAAGAAAAACTTCTTTCCAGCTTTCCGATCACAGGATTCCCGGGATTGCGATCGAGATCGACAACGGGTGCAAAGTTCACGTTGATTCCCAGACCGGCGAGTGTTTTCGCCGCTTGTTCGGCATATCTTTTCGTGACTTCCGGATCATTACGTTTTCCGAGATATTGCTCCGAGACCGTTGGCGGAAAGCCGAACCGTTCCTTGAGTCTGCTCACCCGTCCCCCTTCCTGATCGATTGCGATAAAAAGAGGAATCTTCGATGCCGATTGCATGTCCTTCACAAGGGATGTGACCTGATCGGGAGATTTGATATTTCTGACGGGGGATCCTGAGGGAACATCATAGTCAAAGAGGATGACGCCCCCTATCTTTCTTTTTGTTATATCCTCCATGATGGGGCTTCGGTCATCGACGGAAAGCCCCCGGAAGCCGACCATGATCATCTGGCCGATTTTCTGATCGAGTGGTTCATTTACAACATATCTATCTTCGGAAAAAGAAGGGACGGATATCACAAGGATGCATAAAATGAGGGCGTAACAACAGATCTTTCGAAAATTTCCCGAAGGGCACCATGGAGTGTTTTCGTACATGGCCATTAAAAAAATCCCCAAATTTTCCCATCCAGCGCCGTAAGACAAAGGAGCACGATACCGGAAAAACGAAAAACCCCGCCTCTGGGCGGGGGTTTCTGCATCTTTACCTCCGGTTTATGCCCGGGGGTACCCTTTCAATGTGTCGTTTCAGCATGGTTATACGCAATCTCTCATATCCTCAGATTAGTGCTTGAACTCCATTTCTACTCTACGGGACCCAGGGGTAATATGGTTTTCCCGTACATTTCATTCCATACCTGTGCCATGGCGGCGTAAATCGCCGTAAATCCGCAGAAGATTCCTTCATAGCCCGCGAAGTGCTTCACCGCTGCGCTGCCCGATGCATCGCCCCAGGCAAGGAGGAAAAACAACAGCGCCAGTGTAAAGAACACAACCTGGAGTGCCCTGTTTGCCTTCAGCGTCCCGATGAACATAAAGAAGGTAAAAAGTCCCCACATGAAGAGATACGTGGCCATGGCACCACTCGTGGGGCCGGTCCACCACCCTAACTTCGGCATCAGCACCAGAAAAACCAGGCTGAGCCAGAAAAGACCGTATGACGTAAAGGCCGTCGTCCCGAAGGTATTGTTTTTCTTCCACTCCATAATGCCCGCGATTACCTGTGCCAAGCCGCCGTAAAATATCCCCATCGCCAGTATCATTGAATCCAGCGGAAAGAAACCGGCGTTATGAATATTCAGAAGCACCGTTGTCATCCCAAAGCCCATCAGGCCCAAAGGTGCCGGATTAGCTGTCGTATCCTGTATCGTTACCAATTCTCTCGCCATAAACTTCCTGCCTCCTCAAGCTTTACTAAAAACAACGAAAATTGTGAAATGTCAGACGTGAAATTGCGTATAACCTCCGTACTTGTCGCTTATTTCCTTCGATATGACGTGAAAACTCGCGCACAACTTCCTACAACGGTTAAGGTAAAAGGTCAAGTCCGACTGAATCGAAGATTGATCAGAAATGGCGGAAAAAAGACAATAAAAAACGCCGCCCCGGGAGACGGCGTTTTTATCTCATTCATTACATATTACTTTTTGGGCTGTTTCGAAATCAACGTAATGGCAGCCCCCAGAAGACAGGCAACACCGGCGATTAAGAAGGGTGTTATCCAAATCGAGGGATCGCTCCCACCTTTTGCGGCATCTTTAAAGAATCCCGCTACCTGAGGACCGATAACGCCGGCGATACCGTAGGCAACAAATACGTAGCCATAGTTCAGGCCAACGTTTTTGTTGCCAAAATAATCGGCGGTAACGGCCGGAAAGAGGGCAAAGTTTCCGCCAAAGTTGAAACCGATAATACAGGCGCCGATGATGAGCGTTATTCCCGCACCTCCCATCTTGTAGAAGAGGAGCATGATAATGCCCTGAAAGAGGCACATGAGAAAAATGGCCGTCTTCCTGCCGATCTTGTCTGAAACGGTCCCCCAGACGATCCGGCCGAGGCCGTTGAAGATGGCATACCACGCCATGGCCGTACCGGCCACGGCTGAAGCGGTTGCTACGGCCATACCGCTCGCCTTCAGGGCGTCAATACCGAAGAGCTTGATACAGTAAATTACCATCAATCCCGCAATGGCCGAGAAGAGAAAGGTCAGCCAGGTCATATAAAACTGGGGCGTTTTCAGCATCTCACCGGGGATAAATTCGACCATACCGAGGGCAGAGCTGGGATTGCCCGTCGCTGTGGTCTGCTCCGGAGGTGTCCAACCGGCAGGTGCGTAGCCCGCAGGGGGATCGATCATAACGATACTTCCGATAAGAACGGCAAAGAGGAAGATAACACCGTAAAGAAGGAATACGCTCTGAACCCCGCCGAGACCGAAAAAGTTCAAAACATTGAGGAGGTCAAACCACGAACCGGCAGATTTGACCCATATAGTTGCTCCGAATCCGAAGCCCGCAACGGCAAGTCCCGTCACCATTCCTTTTTTATCGGGAAACCACTTGACGCCCACCGCGATGGGAACCACATACGCGAAGCCTATACCGGCGCCGCCGATAATTCCTATGAAGATTAATTGAGTAACGAAAGAACTACCGAAAAATCCACCCAGAATATAGCCGACACCAAGGACAACTCCACCCAGCACAGCCAGCTTCCTCGGCCCTATTTTACCGATCATCCTACCGGATAAAATCATGACGACGGCAAAGACAAGAAGCCCCACGGAAAAAACCCAGGCCGCCTGAGAAGCACTGAATTTGTACACACCTCCCTCTGCAGTTAACTTGGGAGTAAAAACCGACCAGGCATAAATAGCACCAAGACAAAGCTGGATTAAGATCGCCCCCACAACCACATACCAACGATTCATCACCTTCTGATCTGCCATGAATCCCTCCTTTTTCATTTGTCAAAGATTGTCACAACCGAGTTGTGCTTTTAGCGCAGCGCCTTGAAAGCTATCTAAAATAGGTAAGACTGTCAAATAAAAAATATTTTCCGAGATTCAGATGTCATCGAGGTCTTCCCTGGAATTTACGTTAAGAAACATCCTCCCTTCGGGATCGAATTTCTCTATTTCATCGGCAGTTATGAGGAGGGTCTTTGACTTTTTGTAGAAACCCCGTATTTTCAGCTTATCCTTGTCAATGAGGTTTCTTATATGGGGAAGACATCGTTTTGAATAGATGGCATGGAGGGGCTGAAATCCGTCGGGCGGATGGGGAACGACAATATCGTTTGAATCAATCTTTCCAGCCATATACTCAATGAAGCTCCTTTGTAAAAAGGGCATGTCACAGGCGGCAAAGAAGGCATGCTCGCATGATGCATAGAAGAGCCCCGTGTAAATCCCACCCAGCGCGGATTTTCCCCAAATCAGGTCCGTTACTATTCTCACATCGTAATCGAGATAGTCCAGGGGCGAGTTGGTCACCAGGATGATTTCGTCAAAGACTTCCCTGAAAATCCCCAGCGTTCTCTCTATTATCTTAGTACCATTTATCTCGATAAAGGCCTTGTTTTCACCCATGCGGGCGTTTTTTCCGCCTGCCAGTATAATTCCCGTCATCAAAACAGCAACCTCTTTTATTTACACAACTTTAGAATATCGGCGATTACCTCTTCGGTATAATTCTTAAGTCCCCATATTTTGGCAAGCTCACGGGCATGTTCCGCAATTGCTCCTATATCACCCTCGGGGATCCCGGCCTCTTTTAACGATACGGGGCTCCCGATGGATGCAAACCACTCCCGTAAATATTTGATGCCAACGCTTCCCGCCTTCAGCTCATCGTCTTCCTCTACCCCGAAGATTTCCCTC
>Ga0208905_1000265_pt1 | contig 26469 bp, 38 predicted proteins | sample AntAceMetag02UKS_FD_184776 | JGI IMG/M metagenome (GOLD analysis project Ga0208905, IMG submission 184776) | Saline lake microbial communities from Ace Lake, Antarctica - Antarctic Ace Lake Metagenome 02UKS (SPAdes) (version 2) | ecosystem: Environmental > Aquatic > Non-marine Saline and... | reverse complement strand
CTATCACATATTTCTTTCCTTTCAATTTTGTTGCTGGTTCTGTTGCTTTCACACTTGAAGCCAGTATATACTTTTCTCCATCTATTTCAATTTCACTCCTTGTCATTTTCAATCACTCCTTTTTAGCTTGTGCCTCTCGGCTTTTCTTTTTTGCAAAAGAAAGCAACTCATGTGTTGCAATAAGCTTGACTTTTGTTTTAACTGGCTTATGGTCTTCTGATTTTGCCCAAGTTGTGTGACTATTTTCCTTACACCACTTTTCCAACCCTTTAAGTGAAACACCATGCAAGAGCTTGTCTTCTTCAATTGCATAACCTTCATTGGATTCATTGTCTTTTGCTAAACAAAAAACTTTTTTGTTTTTCAAATAATTAACTCTTTTCGCATCTTTTTCTTTGAACCATAAAATCTTTTCATTCATTTTCATCACTCCTTTTTCCTGTGCTTTGTTAACTGCTTAAACCAAAACTCCTCCGAGCTATCAACAATTGTTTCAATCATTGTTTCTCATTCCATCTACTGCATTTAGGACAAACCCATAAATCCGAGTAAGGATTCCACTTCATTTCTTCACCGCAGTTGCACTTCATTTTAACTTTCTCCTTAATATTACCCAATCGGGTTGTCTTGGAATAAGGTTTGTTTTCGGAGACAATTCCTTGTTTTTCCACAACCCGACTGGGTTTGTTTCCCAACACTTTCTTAACTTTCTTGTTAAGCACTTTCTTTCCCTTGTTTAATTTTCTGAACTTAGCAAGCTTTCTCTTAGTTTCCGCTTTGCTATTCTTTAACCTTATAGTTTCCTGCATTTCCTCAAGCACTGTTTTCAAATCTTCCTCTTGTTCCTTTTCATCTTCAAGCGAGTTGCCACCCATGATATTAACAATGCGTTCAGCTTGCTTGAAACAAGCCGGACAAATTCGTTTGACTGTTGATGTTCCAAACACATACTGGCTTGATTCACCTTGTAATTTTACCAAGTTATTTGTTTTTCTTCCACATTTATCACAACGAGTAGTCATTTTCTTTCAACCTCTTTTTTGTCATAAGCTCCTTGTAAAAATTCTTCTTTGCTGACTGATTCAACAATGATTTTTAGCCTGTCAGTTATTTCAAATTCTTTTAAAACAGAAGAAAGTGTTCGTTCTTTTCTATATCCTTTTCCTGCAACACCGCTTTTTCTGAATATTCTGTAATTTCCACAGTCATATATTTTTCCAAACAATATTTTCTTCATTTTTTGTTTCAACTCCTTTAAATGATTTTGTGGGCAGACAAGGGAATGAGTCCTCAAACCTTGTCTGTCTTTCCACATCATTTTCCAATAAATCCATGTAAGGGCTTTTTTTTGCCTTGTCCTTCTTCAAACCTTGTTATTCTAATCATTGTCTATCATTCCTCCCTGTTCACACCATAATTCCGCTTGAAATTCAAGCAACAATATTTCAGATTCAAAAGTCATTTCATCAGCTCTCCTATGTTTCCTTTCTTCAACAAAAATTGCAATTCATAATCTTTCAACCCAGCATATCCCTTGAATAATTGAAAAGAGAGGGAAACAGAACTCGGTTTTAACAGGTCTTGAATGGTTTCCCTCTCAACGCTTGCTTTTTCGGAATTTTCTCCACCTTGTGAAGCATGGCAAGACATCATTGTTCTCGATCCCCTGGCTCACTTGCAATCCAAACACTTCTGATTAGTGTTCGAATTGTAGCTGCCTCTGAATCCAAACCCCATTTTTTCGTTAGCTTTTTGAGTGTTTGTTCGTCTTCTTTTGAGAACAAGAAGTTTTTTTGTATTTTGTATTTTGCCATAACTACTATATAGGTATATGTCCTATATATACTTTTTGGTTAGCAAAGCTTTGCTCTTAAATTCGCCAAAAAAGCCGAATAAAAGAGCAGAATGAATAATTTAAGAGCAGAGTATTTTTCCTGAAAGTTTGAGAAATATTGTTTTTGTTCATTAACACTTTGGTAAAATTAACCAAACAATTATTCCTGCGATAATACCGCCAAGAATAAAACCAATAATCCAATCAATTATTCTATCTTTTAATTTTCGTTTCCTTTTATCTTTTGCTAAGTTTATGGCAGATAGTGCTTCCTCTTGTAATTCTTGTAAAGTATCAAGAATGGTTTCAAATTTGTCTAAACTTGGATTTTTTTCTATTTTTAATTGTTCTTTCTTTGTTCTTGAAATAATTGAAAAAAAATCTGTTTCATATTTTTTATTGTGTTTTTCTTTTAAGTTTATTAGCAATATGCATAAATCTGAACATATCTTGTAATAAAATTTTTTTTCTAACTGTGCTAGTGTTGTTTCATTTCCAGACTTTAATGCTTTGTCTAGAAGTTTATTTAATTCTGGATATTCTTTATCTAATCTGTCAATAGCAACTTTTTTAAACGAATTAAATTTATATTGCCATTGAAAATAATTAGAACTTTTAGAATTAGCCATTAAAATAATCTCCTATATTTATTTTGTCGTCTAACAGCAGGCCTGATTATATAATAGCCTCTTCTTACATTTTGAAGAATAACATCGCCTCTGCGAGAATGTCTTCTTGCAGAATTATATGAACTATAATATTGTGTCATTTCTACATCTTCTTGGATTTTTTCACCTCCTTGCAGTTCTCTTTTTAACATTTTCCACACCCATAGATATCTAAAGGTGTGTTCTAATTTTTGAATCACACGCTGGGCAAAGCATTGTTTCACTCTCCTAATTTATTGTTCATTTAATAACTTGAAGCAATTCTAATGCTTTTATTCTTGCTTCTAAGTCTTCTATTTGTTCCTGTTGTTCTTTAATTGCTTCAATCAGCATTGTTGTTGTTGCACTAATGCTTCTTCCTTCAATTTCTTCGTAACCAGTTGTTTCATAGAATGGATTGCAGTAGGCATCTGTTTCTTGTTGTTTGTAGTTTGTGTTTTCAATCCTGCAATCATAAAAACCATATTCTTCTTCACTTTCTTCGTAGTGTTCCAAAACACAACATTCCAATCCTGTTTGTTCTCTTATTGGCACAGTCATTGTTTCCCTCACAAACTCTGGATAGCTTGAGTGGTCTATTTCCAATGCTCCTGTTTTTGTGTTTATCTTGTTGGAAACACTTGTTATTTGTTCCAGCGCTTGTTTGCTTGTTCCAATCCAAGCTGGTGTTAAGTCAATAAAGTTTGGTGCAACTACATTTCCATCGTGTTGAACATACATTATTGGTGTTCCTCCACTATTCTGTACTTCAAAAATATTCTCTGTTTGACCTGCTACTGCTTTTACTAGCATAACAATGCTTCCTACTTCGTCTCCTTCTACTCCAAATTGTGCTCCTAAATCGTTTGGCACTCCAAAAGATGCTGAACCCGCTCCATAAGAAGCATCTCCATCTTTTTGCATTGTATAAGGATAAGTCCAATCTGTCCCAGTGTAATAAGATTGACTGTATTCATGGTTGTTGTCTAAGTGGCTGAAAGTCCAAATTTGGTTAGAAGCTCCTCCAAGATTTCTAAGTGAAAGAGTTGCGTAATTGTCTGCTACTCCTCCTGTTCCACTTATTGAAATTGAACCTGAACCAAATGCGTGTACTCCATCAAAGTTTTTCACTGCGAGTGTTGGGTAAACAACAGTGGTTGGAACTGTTGAAGAACTGTTGTTCCACATCATTCCTCCTGTTGATTGGAAATCTTCTGCAAGCAGGTCTTTTGTATCTCCCATTGATGTGAAGCTTGAGTTTGAAGCAAGGTGTTGTGCGGTTGTGAATGTTTCTCCTCCAAAATCTTCTCCTCCTCTGTAAATCATTTTTCTAATGTTTCCGTATTGGTCTGTTATGAATACGTTGGAGAAATAAGCTGTTCTGCTTCCTGTTACTAGTCCTTTTATTGCAAAGTCATAGTATTGGATTGTTTTTCCTACTTCTCCTGCTGGAATCTTTATTATTCTCTGATACCATCTTTCAGTAGAATAATCTGAATGGTTTGTGCTTGGGTGTGAACGCAAACTGTGTTGGTCATAAGCTAATGTTGAACGCAAAAAGCTCGCATCAGTATAAGTAAAATCTACTCCTGCTCTCACATTTGCATCTTCCATTCTAACAGAGTAAACAAGATAGTCTCCTGCTTGAATCGTATAATTTGCCACGCTTGTTAAATCTCTATAATAATAGTTTGCGCTTGCATTGGTTACATTTACAGTCATTTTTAGAACAGGAAAACCAATCCCTGTTCTTTGAAACGGTTGAATTAACCTGTTTGAAATAATTGCTTCTTTTGTTACTGCATTATTTGTATCCATGCTTGTTGATGAAATATTGTTTCTGTCTGCGTTTTGTGAAAAGTTGTTGTCGCTTGCTTGCCAGTTTCCGTCCCACATTTCCTGTGTGAATGAAGTTCCACCCCCACCACTTGTTATATAGCCCGCATCATTATTCCAAACACTCACATTTCCTGTCATATTTGCATTATCAAAATCTGGGCTTGCTCCTATTTGATTGTTTTGGTCTAACACAATGTTTAACCCAACTTTCAAATTGCCTAATAAATTTATATCCCTGTGTTGATTGTTTACATAAAATTTCAAAGCTTTTGTTAAAGCGTTTGTTTCACCCCAAGAAACCTGCAACTCTCCACCAGTTTGCCCTAAATCCCACAGCCTTAAAAAGTCTGTTGCAACGCTTGCTGTTGTTATAAGAGCTTCGTTTGTGTTAGTCCAGTCAATATGTTGGTCAGCCACGTAATTCAGTGTTGTATCATGGTCTATGTCTGAAATGTTGTCTCCAAAAAAAGTTGGAGAAGAACCAATTTGCACATTTTGGTCTTGAGCCATTAATACAGTATAGTGTAATAATGACAAGTGATAATAGTCTGTTCCGTCTCCTCCTTGTAGTCCTGTTAAGTTGTTGTGTATTGTTGCAACTTCAGGGCTTGTTGGAACATAACAGTTTCCATCTCCTCCTAAATAATTGTTTCCATCACAGTTGGTTTCTGCATTAGTATTATTAAAATCTGTTGTAATCAAAACATCTCCAATGCTCGCGTTCAAATCAATTCCTGTTCCGGCAAACAAACCAGTCACCGCAGAGTTCACATCAAAATAGTTAGCTGTGACATTCTCATCAATAAAATAAGTATTCTCAGGTTCAAGAGTGCAACCACTAAAAAAAACAAGGAACAAAACCAACGCAGAAAAAAACAGTCTTTTCACCAAAACCACTCCTAAAACATCTTACTCGCAAGCTCCAAGTTCTTAACAGCCTTTAAACGATTTCTTCCAGCTAACTGGTTTCTTTCAGTGTTAATTTTAATCATTTGGAGCTTACGCTTTGCTTTTGTTCCATTTCCAGTTGAAAGATATTCTCCTATAACCTTGCTTATTTGAAGCATGGTTTGTTCTTTCAAACTCTCTGTTTTCATTTTTAACACCATTTCATCCCCAAACTCTGAAAAAACCTTTTTACTTAGGCATTTTGCATCTTACTTTTGACTTTCTTCCCTTGACTTTCCTGTAATAATATTTCTTTTTCTTCATTGACATCAACCTCCTTTTCTTTCTCTCTTCAGGCAGTGAAAAAGCTCTTGTAGCTATTCCTGCAACAACACCTCCAGCTATTACTGTTGGAATCACTTCAATCATTTTACTTGAGTCAGACTATTCAATACCTCCTTTTTTACTTCATTGCTTTCAGTCTCTTTCTCCAGTAAGGTTTTAACTGTTCAGGCGTTTTTGGATTTGCCAGCAATTTCTTTATTCCTTCCTTTGATATCTTTGGAGCTTTCCTTTTAGCCATTCTTTTCACCTCCTTTTACCTGCAAGCAGGATTCCGCACCTTATTCAGTCGCTTTCCCCTACCTGAACCATCTCTTTTTGGTATTCCATAAATCATGTTTCAACAACCTCCTCAGTTGTATATTGATTTTATTCTTCTCGTTTTAAGCTTTGGAATTTTAAAATCTAATTTCTTTTTCTTAGACTTCTTAAACTTCAACAACACTGTTTTTCCCGTTGACTTCTTATATTCTTTTCCATAAAACATTGCTTTCAACAAACCCATTCAACCACCTCCAGTTAATACTTCTTAGTCAACTCTCCAATCGCAATCCAAAGCATGAACCCAACAGCAACAAGCCCCATTGCAAACAAGGTCATAACAAAATTATCTGTAACAACCATAACCAAAGCACCCATTAAAGGCAATCCAATCATAAGCATTGCTCCAACCGGAACATTTGACTTCCACATTAAAACAGCAACACTCGCAATAAAAATAATCAAAGCAAGTCCCACATCTCCAAACCCCATTCCAATAACGTTTGAAAAAATCTCAGCCAAAGAAGTCATCCTCTAACAGCTCCCGCTATTGCTGCAATAATTCCCATTAACAGATAATAAAAACCAAACAAGGTGAGCGCTCCAAAAGGCACTCCAATCACAAGCTGTATTTCAACCGGAACATTCAAAAACTCCATTATCAAAAACATTGATCCAAGAAACCCAATGATTGATATTATTACTGCTGTTGCAGCATCAAGCACTGGAGTAATGAACGGAATCGTAAACTTAACCGAACCAGTGTCCTCTGCCGTAATGCTTGAAACAGAAATGTTAGCATCTAATGCTGGAGCATCAGGATTCAAAAAAGTTCTTTCAGCAACAAGATCAGCCTTATTCAAAACTGCTGAATCAATCCAAGTAAACAAGTTATCGTTTCCAAAATCTATTCCAACTTCTCCAAAACCAACCAGTAAAACAGCGTCAATCGTTACAACCATTGCTGCAAAAGCCATTGCTTTATCTTCAAAACCCATTTTTAACCAAACCTCTTTGAAGCAATCACTGCTGAAAACCCACCAACCAATGCAAGACCGTAAAGTATTCCATTAACCCAGCCGATATAAACAAAAAAGAACATTACGACTGCTGCTATTGCAAACAATCCTTCAAACTTTGTTGTAACAGTTATTCCAAAGCTAGCAACCACAAACAGTGTAATAAAAAAGGCTATGACATTAAGCGCAAGGTCTCCACCAAGCTCTTCTCTTAACTCCGCGCTTCGCAGAGTGTAAAGAATGTTATATGTTGATGGAGTCTTAATAATGTAAACGTGAGAATAATGTTCTGTTATTCCAGATGTCTTAAAAATGTTCACATCAACCACAATAGCATGATTTGAATCAAGCGAGTTCAAATCAATCGAGAACACAAAATAGTTTCCATCACTATCAGATCCATAAATGTTCATTACAAAGTTTCCGTCTTGAAACACTGTTATGTTTACATCTGAAATTATTCCAGTTGGAGAAAATATGTTTACATCAAAACCGATTATTCCCCCTGCACTTTCAAGATAACCAATGCCAGGAATAAATTCAACAAATGTTCTTGAATCAACATAATCAGTCATTGATCCACCACCAGTCCGGTCTATTCTCACAGTGTAAGTAGTGCTTGTTGCAACAAGCTTAATTGAATACACCAAGTCCCCATCAATGAAAAAGTTCATTCTATACTGTTCATTAATCAAAAGAGAAAAAACTGCTGCTCCGCTTGAATCAGTATGTTCCTGTTCAACAGTTTTTCCTGCGAGAACACCACCTGTTCTTGAAGCTTCAACAAGAACCCCTTCAATAGAATCAGAGTTAACTGAGTCAATCACATAAAAATAGATTGTAGCACCGTTTGCTGTTTTTGGCAAGTAAGGTTGAATAGTTATTGTTGAAGTGTCTCCTTTAGTTTTAAATGAATAAGTTCTTGAAAGATAAGCTGCTGAGTTATAATCTACTTGCGCTTGATAATAGTCAACTGTGTTTGGGAATATTTTAAAAACCAAGTCTGTTGTGTTTCCAAGATAACTTCTGCTTGCAACTCCTCCTAACTGCACATCAAACGCTTCTGCTGTTAGTGTTGCAAGTGTTTCTTCATCTTTTGGAATTTTGATTGTGACTGTTGGTTGATAATAGTCAAGAGTGGTTTCATCAGCTTTTATGATATGAAAAGAATAGTTTGCATCATCTGGGTTCAGGAAAAACGAAACTTCACCGCTTGCATTTGTTTGCTTTGAACTTGCATAGTTTACATCTTCAATCATTACTTGTATTGTAGCGTTTGCAAGAATTGTTGACTCATCAGTGTCATAAAACTTGAAATTTATTATTCCCCCATTTGCATCTTCAAGCATTGAAAAGTTTTTGAAAAAATAAGAAAACTCGTTAAAGTCAATCACCCATTCTCTTGAACCATAATCAGCAAGCGAAGCGATTATCGTGTGGTTTCCACTTGACCAACCTGAAAGAGCCAAGTTCAACACGCCATCAGCGTTCACATCAGCAACATAGCTTGTTCCATCCACTATCAAAGTCGTTGGAACAAGTTTTGAGCCTGTGTTCTCGTCATAAAACTGCACTAAACCCAAGCCAAATATTTCAATGCTTTCACAATGCTGTGTGTTCAAGTCAACTGGTGCAATCGCTGTCAAGCAAACATTCCAGTCCCCGATAGGAAACGAATGGTTAATATCCTGCCCTGTTGAAAAGTTTCCGTCTCCAAAACCCCAAACCCATTCAACATCACTTAAATCAGAGCTTGCTTGAAAACGAATAGTTTCATTCCTGCTTGGGGAAGCTGGAGTAAAGTTAAAATCCACATTCTGAGGATAACTCAAGATTGAAACAGTTGAACAAGCTTGGTTTGAATAATTGATTCCGTCAATGGTTGCGTTTGCATCAAGGCACACGTTATAATCCGCAACAACAGTGAAAGTCCTTGTTAGGTTTTGGTCATAAGAATAGGTCACTCCATTAAAGTCCCACCTGTAACCCTTGTTTGAAATAGCTGTTTCACTATATATTGAAATACTATTAAAGTCAACAGCCAAGCTTGCAATACCAGCTTCAACGTTCAAACCCGCTGGATTGAAAGCTGTTGAAAAGCTTGCTGTAACACCAATATCACTTTCTGCTGAACCAAGAGAATAAACAACATTAACATCTGATTTATCAAAATATACTTGTTCTCCTATGTCATTTCCCGCTCTTCCAAGTTGTATTTTTGTTATTCCACTAAAAGTTGTTATGTTTACATCTTTAACTTCTGCTAACTTTGTTGTTATTGTGCTGTTCCAAAACTCAAAGTTTGCAGTGTTAGCTGTCCAGTCAAAAACTGTTTTTAACAAATACCAAGTGTCATTTAATGGAACTACTGTCGTGTCTATTGAATATGCTCCAGTATATACTTGAAATGTTCCGTCACTTATTTCTGGAAACATCTGAACCGCAGTTGCGGATATATATTTTGCTGCCCCACCTTTTGCTACGTTTGTGCAATACATAAACGTGCTTATTTCGTTTGGATTTTGCTCACTTGCAAATGTTGTTTCTAAATAGGGTTGTGTGTCTGTTTGATTATCTACTTTTAAAGCATATGTTCCATCGTGTTTTATCACGCTTTGAACTGAACTGTCCGCTTCTGTGTTCGCATTCTTTGCAATCCAAACTAAGTTAGAAGTATATTCTCCATCTTCAAACCCATCCACTAAATAGGATATATGCTTGTTTGGAGTTCCAGCAGCAGCGTTATTTGTATAAATGTAAAAAGCTGTTTGCACTCCAGCACTAAGACCATTATCTAACTTAATCCAAAGGTTTCCGTCAGTTGAAGCAGAAGTTCCTTCAACCCAGCGATTTAAGTCAGTAACATCATTGTAAACAACTCTATAATCATTTAAATCATCCATTACAATATCCATTGCAGAAAAGTCAATATCTCCAAAATGAACCACGTTTCCAACATTCAAGTCATAGGGAGCAGTCCAAGTTAACTGATACCTTGTTTTCCAACTTGAACTCCACCAAGCCCACTCAGAAATTCTTTCTCCTAAAATAGTTGGAATCCAATCAACATCATTCTCTCCAAGCTGAGGATTTTTCTTCCCCCAAACTCTGAACCTGTATTTGTTTCCTTTTTTAAAATTAAAATTGTAAGGCGTGTTCGCAACTTTATTAAATCTTTTTTCAAAATGAGAACCAGTTTCTTTCCAAACAACACCAACACAATCACACAAACCGCTTTTCTTTCCATCAACACAACCTATGTCCTTGCAAGCAACTGTTTTTCCAGTTACATCTAATGGTTCTCTTTCAACAATTTCTTCAACCCAACCAAAATCGCTTACTTCAACATCAAACTCTTTCCAAACCTCTATTCCAAAAGACTTCAAAGTCTTTGTTTTGTTAGACTTTTTCAAAAACTCAAACCCAAAAACAGAATCAGACTTGGTTGAAGCACGCTTGTCTGAAACAGCCTCCCTCAAATCCCACTCCAACCAAGCCTCACAATCAGTCAAACACTGGCTTGTATTAGACAACAGTGTTAACTCAGTGTCAGCAATTGAAACAGTGTCAGAGAGTGAAACACTTTGGCTCATAGCTGTCGCTGAAAAAAGCAATATAAATAGAGAAAAGAAAAATAAACGATTAAAACTCATCGTTTACCCCCCTTAACTTCTATCAGCACTTGTTCTGTTTTGATGGTGAGCAATAGGAACAGCCAGTATCAATATTCCCAAAATCAGGGGAATCAGTTGAAACATCAACTTGATAATCGTGCCGTATGCAAAGTTAGCCAATCCTGCAAACAATATGTCTCTGATTGGTTCCCAGGCGGCAAGATACACATAGAACATCAAACCCAACATGAGCATGATAATCACTGTGTCAATTCCAATTTCTCCTCTTTTCCCTAAAACCATTTTCTTGTTTCACCTTTTTTCTTTGGTTTTTTCTTTACTTTAAGCTTAATGGCTTTCATTCCAGCCATTGTAATTCCCATTCTTTCAAGCGGAGAATCAATCGCATACTTTGACTTTTCAACATAAGAACCAGCAGGAAGCTTTGACTTTCCTTTTGGACTGCGATATTTTATCAAAGAAGGAGTTCTCATTCCGGAAGCCCTAACAGTTCCTTTTCTCCGTTGAATAACAAAGCTTCTTGCAGGAGTCAAGTCTGTTAAAGCAATTCCCTTTCTTAATGCTCTGGGTCGATCCAAAGGAACAATATTTTCTTTTCTTAGCTTTCCTCTTCGTCTAACAAGCACATCAAAAGCCGGAACTTGATTAATTTCCTTTTTCTTTTTTGAAACAGGCTGGTGTGATCGACCAGGTGAAAACCTTTCATCTGGCTTCTCAATGTAATCATCATCAGTTAAACGATAAGAACTAGGCTTGATGTAAGGCACTGTTTTAATGTAAGGAGCTGGCTTGACGTAAGGCACTGTTTTAATGTAAGGAGCTGGCTTGACGTAAGGCACTGTTTTAATGTAAGGAGCTGGCTTGACGTAAGCACTTGGCTTGACATAAGGCGTTGGCTTAGTGTAAGGCTTCGGTTTAGTGTAAGGCTTTGTCTTTGAATAAGGCTTTGTTTTTGAATAAGGTTTCGGTTTAGTGTAAGGCTTTGTTTTGACATAAGGCGTTGGCTCGGCATAAGACATGAAACTTGAATATGGAAGGCTTTTTGAATATCCCACAGGTGTCTTATAACCCATTGGCTTTGAATATCCAAAAGGCGTTTCTTTCATTAAAGCAAAGTCTGTTTTAATTTTTCCAGTTCCTTTCAAGCCACCTTTCAACTCACCAGGCAAAAGGGTTTTCTCGCCACTAAAAAGCATTGGTCTTTCAGCAGGTCGTAATGGTTTTGGCTCAAGAGTTGTTGCTTTTCTAACCTTAGCTATCTTAACTTTCTTTGGTTTGACACTGGTTTTAACAGCTTCACTCTTAAAAATATCCAAGACATGAGGAATATCTTTCTCATAACGCTTAGCAGTTGCACCAATCACTTTCCTTGTAGCCTGTTCTTTCAAGGCAATAACCTCTAATCCTTCACCTGTTTTAACTGGTTTCTCAGACCAAGCAAAAGACTTTTTCCATTCAAGAGAATGAAACTCAACCTTTTTTCCATTAACAAAAACCTTTCCCGTTTCCTTAATGCCTGAACCAGTGAGCAAAACCTTGACATCTTCAACACCCTCAGCTTTTAATTTTGTAGCAAACTCTTGAGCAATACGCTTTGGGTGCTTGGCAAAGAAATCAATATCACCTGGCTTCTTTGATGGCACAACCATCTGGGTTTTTTGACTACCCGAACCAAACAAAACAGCCTTTCTTTTCACTGCAATCTTTTTTAAAATAGCTCCGGGTTCTTTTCCAATAACCTCTGCAAAATCAGGTTCTTTAACTGTTCCAATTTCAGCAGTTTCAACCTTTCTTGAAGTTTTAAGAATATCTTTTATGTGAGCTTTTTCACCTGTTGTCTTTCCCCAAACAGCTTCACGAACAGAAACTCTCTGCTCCAATGGTTTCATCAAAGTATTGAAAAAAGGAGAAGCAAGCTTTCCCCCTGCTAAAAACCCACCCAGAGAACGCTTGGCTCTCTGCAAAGCAGCCTGCTTTTCTGCTTGTGTTGGTGCAACAGCAACCTCACCAATTACTTCAGAAGCATACAATCCCCATAGCCCAAGCTCTCCTGCTTTCAAAGAGGGTCTGATTATTTTAGAAGCAAGCTCTTGCCCCTTGAGAGTTTTGGAAAGAGTTAAAGCTGTTCTTGCTCCAAGCTCAACAACTTTTGAAGCTCCTGCCACTGCACCACCAACTAACAAATCAGGCAGTGCATCAATAGCCTCTTCATTTTCACCAACAGCAGAACCGATTGCTGCAAGACCCCACAAGCCCGGAGCAAACATTGCTGCCGTCTGCGCGCCTGTTCTTCCATATGTTGAACCAACGCTTCTTGTTGAACCAGCTAAAGCCGCGCCATATTCTTCAGGGGTTATTTTTCCTTTCGGCATACCCCACGCCTGCCAGAACTTCAAGCTTTCAACATCTTTTGTTTCAATTGTTTGAGCAGCACTTTCAAAAATGCCTTCGCCAACATCCCCTATTTTTTCCTGAAAAAACCTGCTTACAGGATAAACATAGTGTTTATGAATAGGAGCAATCACACCTGAATAAACAGGCGTTGTTGTAACCACTTTTTCAGCAGCAGCATAAACCTTTTCAAAATCACTGGATTTAACTCCAGGAGTAATAATTCTTTCATCTGCACTGATCCTTGTTCCCACTGTGCCACTGCTTGATGTGATAACAACCTGATCAGGAGTTTTTGAAGAAACAGTTTGCACTGTCGCAGGGGTTTTGGAACTTTCAAAGACTTTTCCCCTGTCATAAAATTCCACATCAGACTTGAAAGCTTCAGCTTCCCTCTGAGTCTGCCCTGTTTCAATATTCTTAATAGCAGAATTATAAGACTCAATTTTTGTCAGCAAAGCGTTTGCAACAGAATTATATAAGTCAACCTCTGCTTTTGTGTTCGCTCCCGCTTTCAAAACCTCTGCTTTTGCAAGTTCAATGTCCAGTTTTTTTCCCATGTCTTGTAGCTTTGAAATATCCTTAGATAGTTCTTGCTCTGAATATTTTTGCTTGGCAATAATTCCGGACGAAAGCGGTTCAGCTTTAAACAATGTTTTTGACTCGCCAGTTGTTCCGCTCCTACTGATAATATCTTTCCCAGCTTGTAATTGTTCAAGCCTTGAACCTTCCAAGTCAGTTAAAGCTTCTTTTGTTTTGCCAACAGCTTTCAGATAGCTTGCTTCAATCTTGTCAACTCTTTCAGCTAAAATCTTTTTTTCCTTTTCACGAGCAACCCTCAGGTTCTCATCTTGAATATGCCTTCTTTCCAAATCAGAAAGAGGACTGCCACCACGACCCCTAACACCACCACCAAAACCTGCACCACTCGAATAAGTTTGACCGCCAGGAGTCATGTAAACAGTTCCGCCAAAACTGTCTTTCCCAACCGCAACATCACCGGAAGAAACACGCCTTGATTCGGATGGCGCTTTATAAATTCCAGTTGACTTTGCAATAGATTGTCTAAATGTTTGTGATGGTTTGCTAAAATAGGTTTTAGTTGATGCCATTTTTTGATTCTCCCACGTTTAATAAACTCTGTTTAAATAACACGCTGTTTTAATTTAATAAGTTATGTTTAAAACAAACAATACCACTTTATAACCATTTATGGGTATAAGAGATAGTTACATGGTTAAAATAGGAACAGGAAAAATAAGACAAATAGGAACAAGCAAAGGCATCGTTATACCGGCAACAATGCTAAACGATGAAAACTTTCCATTCTCAATCGAAGCAGACTTGTTCTTTACATTCATCGAAGTCAAAGGCAAGCAAGGAATATTCATCTCAGGATTCGAATAGGTGAAATCAAATGGATAAAGAAACCTCAGGAGCATTAACAAAATCGATTTATAAGTGGAAACAACTTATTTTAAAAAAAACAGTGGATTCTGGAGAAGTTAATTGCCCCTTGTGTAGGATATATAACAATCCAGCTCTTGATGTAGACAAGAAGTGTGTTGGTTGCCCTATTATGGAATTTACTGGAAAAGACTATTGTGCTGGAACTCCTTATGTTGCTTGGAGCGGACACCATATAAAAGTCCATAATAAAGGAATTGATACTTATCATATGCATAACGAGTGTAAGGTTTGTTTAAGGCACGCTAAAGCAGAGTTAAAGTTCTTGCAATCATTAAAAGAAAAAGAAAAAGCATTAAAGGAAAAAAACTTCGAAAACAGAAAACGAAACAATTAAAAAGAAGAAAGAACATTAAAACAAACAGCTTCTAAAAAAAGAAGTGGAGCGTGTGTGAGTGTGCTGAAAGAAACAATAGAAGAATACCTTGAAAAAAAAGTAACTATTTTCTTAGAAGTTGCAGGGCAACCACTCAAAAGAACAGGCAACATAATTCACGTCACAGAAGCCGACTTCAAATTCAAAGACCAATTCCAAAAAATAGAAACCTTTGCCAACAACACACTTGAACAAATACGAGAGGTGAGGGAATGAAATTTTACAGAACAAAAACAGATATATGGAATCATTTTGACAAAGCATTAATTCATTCTGTTATTGCTCCATTCGGTTTCTCAATGCCTTACAACAACTGGAAATTTGATTCAGAAGCACGAATAATAACACAGCCCGACCAAGAATATGTAACAAAAACACTACAATACAACTGCAAAGTAAAAACAATACCACGAGTTCACGCAAAACTTGCAGTTGGATTATATGGTGTGCTATTTGGTTCTTTCAACTTTACAAACTCAAAACAAAAAGAACTTGTGGCTTACTCTGAAAAACCTGAAGATATCGAAGATGCTTTAAACGAATTTGAACGCTGGTGGGAGAATGCAAGACAATAAAATTCCAATCCAGTTACAACAAGAAGAATACCGATTCATCAAAGTAGCAAAGCAATCAAAGCGACCAATAGAAAACGAATGGCAAAAAACAGCAAACTACGAATGGAACAGCCAAGAACTACAAGACCACTTGAAACAAGGTGGAAACTATGGTGTGCTTGGAGGGTTCGGTGGACTTGTAATAATAGATTGTGACCAGCAGCAAGTTTGGGAAGAAGTTGAAAAACACTTGCCGGAAACACTAACAATAAATACAGGTTCAGACAAAAAACATTTTTATTACAAGTGCGATAGGTTTGATGCTCCAATCAGGTTAATGGACACAAAAGCAGGAGACTTAGGAGACGTTCAAAGCAAGGGCAAGCAAGTTGTTGGCGCAGGTTCAATTCACCCAAACGGAAACACTTACTCAATCCTGAAAGACATTCCAATTGCAAAAACAACCCAAGAAGAAATAAAACTTGCACTAAGACAATTTGTTATTCAAAAAAAAGAACCATTAATAGTGGAAGAAAAACAATCACTTGAAATTCCAATCACAAACATTGCAAACACAACTTCAATGAAAAAGCATGGAAACGAATACTTTGGAGAACACCCAGCGCATGGAAGCGATGGAGGACAAAACTTCTGGATAAACCCACAAAAGAACACATGGCACTGCTTCAGACACGACACAGGCGGAGGTAGCCTATCTTTGATAGCGGTTCAAGAAGGAATCATTGACTGCTCAGAAGCAGTAAGTGGGGGCTTAAAAGGAAACAAATTCATTGAAACACTCGATATTGCGAGAAAAAAATATGGCTTGAAAGAAGAAACAAAAGAAGAAACAACAAAGCCAGGAGTAAGACTGCCCTGTCCAGGAAACCTGATAAGCGAGTTTGCCGAAGAAATTGCAGAAATAATAAAAGGAAAAAACATTCTATTCTACCGAATAGACCAAAGAGAAATAATAGAAATAGGAAAAATAAAAAACAAAAAAACAGACAAATTCGAATACACCGGATTCATTCCAATAACACCCAACAGATTTATCACACTTACAGAAGAACACCTAACACCAGGAAAAAAGAAATATGACGAAGAAAGCGGAGAATACATCATTGTAAAAAAAAGCATGAAAAGAGAAACAGCAAACACAGTTATTGCTTCAAAGATAATGCAAGAAGCCCTGCCACAAATTGAAAGAATTTTTACAATTCCAATTCCAATAATTCTCAACGACACAATAACATTTCCAGAAAAAGGATTCGACAAAAGATTCTGCTCCTGGCTACCGCATGACGCGCCAGAAATAACAAACCCTGAAATGGAACTAAAAGAAGCCAAAGAAATAATGAAAGAAATATTCAGCGAATTTTGCTTTCAAACAAAACAAGATTACCACAACGCAATATCAGCCCTGCTAACCCCTTTTCTACGAGGCCTGTTTCCCAAATTCTGCACGAGAACACCCATATTTTTTTACTTAGGAAACAGACCAAGAACAGGAAAAGACTACTGTGCAGGAATAAACGGAATAGTATATCAAGGCTATCCAATGGAAGAACCAGCAGTCAGCACAGAAGAAAACAAAAGAGGAAACTCAAGCGAAGAAATGAGGAAAAAAATATTAAGCGGTTTAATGAGCGGAAAGAAACGAATGCACTTTTCAAACAACAAAGGATTCATTAACAACACCAGTTTTGAACAAATAGCAACAACCGAACACTTTAGCGACAGAGTGCTTGGAAAAAACGAACTCCTATCCTTTGAAAACGAAATCGACTTTTCATTAAGCGGGAACGCAGGCGTTTCATTCACTCCTGACTTTGCAGCCAGATGCAGGTTCATACGATTGTTTTTTGACAAAGAAGATGCTAACAAGAGAGATTTTGACAGGCCAAAACTACACGAGTGGGTTTTAAAAAACAGGGAAAGAATACTATCAGCACTCTATGCTCTTGTTAGAAACTGGTTTGATAAAGGCCAACCAAAAGGTAGTGAACCATTTGCTTCTTTCTCTTCTTGGGCAGACACTTGTGGAGGAATAATGGAAGCAGCAGGCTACAAAAACCCCTGCAACGTAGATAAAGAAACCCTTTCACTTGGTGGGGATAACGAAACAAGCGACATGAAAGAACTGTTTGAAGAGTTCTTTGAAGAATATCCAGAACAATGGAAAACCAAAAAACACATAACAGAATTTATCAGAGAAAACACAGCATTGTTTGAATACTTGAATTTGGAAGAAAAAAGCGGAGAAATAAAGCTCGGTCTCTTGATTAAAAGATTCACAGGCAGGGTTTTCTCAGATATTCGCTTAATTTCAGATAATCAAAGCAGAGCAAGCAGACAAAACTACAAGTTTACAAAGATTCCAATTGAAATTGATGAAGATATTTTCGGAGAAAAAGAGGTAAAACAACAAAAGAAGACAGGAGAAGCTGAATAAAGGAGTTTTATGTGTTTGGTAATGTTGGTAAGGTTGGCAGGGTTCACCTATCTTAGGAGTGTTTTAAGAAAAAACACTATAAGAGAGGGCGAACCATACCAACTATGCCATCATTGCCATTTGAGGTAAACAGTTTTGAAAAGTTTACAAAAAAGAGCCTGTAACAGAATCAAAAACAAAGAGTTTTTGGCTTGGTGCAATTCCAAGCGCAGGCGTGCCGTAGCCTTAAAGGCATTGGCAAGGAGCTGTAAAAATGGCAGAAAAACAAGAAATCGTAAATTCGACAAAATACCCGGATTCACTGGAACTTGATTTTGGTGGAACAAGGAAAGGAGCAAAGGTTTATTTCGATGCTTCTAACATTGAAGATGCGAAAGAAAGAGTATCTAAAATGAAAGAAATAGCAGTGCACGCGGAAAAAAAACTCGCTGAATTCAGAATGGAAGGTGATTCTAGTGAGTGAAACCGAAAAGATTGCGGAGGGAATTGAAGGAAAAGAAGTAACTCCGCGAGAAGAATTAGAGCAAGAAGGTCAGGTTATTGGAGAAACTGGAAAAAAAGCTATGGAGAAAAAGTTTGGCTCTGACAAGCCAGAGTTCAAGCGACCAATCGAGTGTGTTGTAACCGAAGCGAGTTTTCAAACAGGTGGTTCAACAGTGACAACTACTCATAAGAATGGAAAGGAAGTGCAGTTGTCGGAAGACAAGCATTACAAGAAGCACTGGTTGTCCTGCACGTTCGAGTATGTGGACAAGGAGTCCGGAGAAATCATGTGTTTTGACCAAACTTTTGGAAGCATCAGGGAGTATTCTAACAGGCTTTGGATGGGTGCTGCGAATAACTTGGCTCAGTTGAAGTCCTTGCTTGAAGCCTATGTTGGTGTCTCGTTGGATAGTCCTTGGGATATTGCGAAGGAAATCAAGGGCAAGAAGTGTCTTGTTAAGTCCATGCCTTGGGAGTTTGAAAACAATAAGGGGTTTTCTAACTTGGTTCAGGATTTTGTGGATGAAAAGGAGGCTATGAAGGGGGTTTAATCCCCTTTTTTTTATTCTTTGAAAAGGAGTTGGAGATATGGGGTTCAATGGTTTATATATGTTTTATGGTTTATTTGATTTAGTGTTATGTAGTTTCCAGAGTTTGAGTAGTCACAAGACTACTTTATTGGCTATTCAGTGCAAAAGCCACCCCCCTCTGTCGAATGGGGGTGACTCTTTATTAGTGTGAACTTTGATTCTGTTATGTTGTCTTACCAGGACTTTAAAGACAGGCTTCTTTCTGTGTCTGATCCTCAGGCACAGGCTTTGTTTGCTGTTCAGTATGGAGCTTATGCACGAGTGGGTGAAATTGTGCGAGGCAGGTATAAGAAAAACCCACCTATCACTATAAACGACATAAAAGACAGTGCCAAGTTTGTGGATATTACCATCTTGACCGAGAAGACATACCGGCAAAGGTTTGTGCCTATATCAAAAGAGATTGAAGGCTGGTTAACAAACATTATCTTGGATTGGACTGAAGCTACTGCGGATATTGGAAGGGAATTTTTGTTTCCTTATTCGACTTGGTGGGCGCAGAAGCGGTTCAAGAAATGGTTTGGCACTCATAAAACACATTACCTTCGTCACTGGGCAACGACTCACACGCTTCAAGGTTTTCGGACTGATGAGCGGCTGCAGCCTGATGAGATTGCTCGGCTTGGTGGTTGGGAGGATTTGAATACTTTTTACAAGGTTTATTCTCATTGGAGTCTTGAAGATATTCGACACAAGATTGGAAAAAAGGAGAAAGGGATTGATTGAAGAATGAAACCAAAACAATACTTGGCAATCACTGCAATAGCATTCTTGTTTTTTTTAGCAAATCTTGCAAGACCTTTCATGGCTGGCGCGGACTCATATGCTTTCATCAACGGAGTGTGCAGTTTAACAAGTTGGATTCCTGACGTGCCACCGCTTGCCATCGCATTTTTTTCTGCGCTGCCTTGCAATTTTGTTTTGTTCAAATTCTTGCTGTTTTCTTTCATGCTACTTGCATCGTTTGGGGTGGCCCTATTAGGCTCTGTTTTTTTCAAAAAAAGAGGCTGGTTGGCTGGATTGTTTGTGTTCATGTTTCCAGGTTGGTTCTTGGAATTTTTAAAGTTTGAAAATGACTTTCTTGCGTTTCCAATTCTTATGTTTGCAAATTATTTCTTTTTCAAAGGAGTTGTTGGAAAAAAGCTGACTGATAAGACAATCGGTTTAGTTCTTGTTCTTCTCTCACTTGTTTTATGGTATGGTTCAGCTACTTACTTTTTTGCTTTTTCGTTTTATTCAATCGCTTCGGTTTTAGTTTCTGTTGGAATCGTTTTCGTGCTTGGGTGGCAAAACTTGGTTAATGCACTTGCTCCTATTTTCGCAAAGCTTGGGGAAGATTTTTTTAAAATTAAAATGGTTTTTGAAAACACTCCGGGTTATGGTTTGACTCAGTGGGTTTTTGGATCGATTGGAGTGCTTGGTGTTCCTCGCAAGCTGTGGTTGGTGACGGGTTTTTGGATGGGGTTCGGTTTGTTGAATGCGAAGTTTGCTTTTCATGCTATTCCTTTTCTTGCTGTTGGATTGGTTGGTCTTGTGGACAGGGCTTTGGATTCTGGAAGAAAAGAGTCTGTTTGGGGTTTTGAGTTTAACCCGATTGTTTTAACGATTGTGATTTTGTTTGTTGCGAGTGTTGTTGGTGGTTTGTTGTCTGTTCAGGAACAGCCTCCGCAGGAGTTTCATTTCGCGGTTTTGGAAGAGGGGTTGGAGCTTGCTCGTGATGATAATGTCTTGTTTTGGAATCATTGGGGTTATGGTTATTGGGTTGAGTTTTTGGGTGGTTCTCCGAGTGGAACTGGTGGAACTTGGACTGTGATTGAGTGGCATCCTGATTCTGTTGTTGTTGAACAGACTCGGTTTTTTGTTGATCCTCATTGTGTTTTGGTTAGGGGTGTTGAGGACATTGGTTTGTGGCGGTGTAGGAAAAAATAAGGGAGTTGAAGGAGAGTGTTGGTTTCTCTCCTTCAGGAAATAGTGGATTTACTTTCAGCAATATAGCTTGTGTTTCTTGATTTATAAATGGGTTTTGGTGCGATTGTCGTTGTTATGTAGATTCTTGTGTTCGTTTATTTCGAATCCTCAAAAAAGCCTTCTTTGTTTTTTCCACATCATTAAAAGTTTCCCTCTTCTCACTCTCTTCAGCTTCAACCTTTCCATGAGTCTTTTTTAAAACAACAGCTCCTGCAAAAACTTCATCATTAATCATTGTAGCAACTTTTGCAGCCATAGGATAAGTTAACCCAGATTCAGAGAAATTCATTAAAACACGCCCAGAGTCAATCTGTTTTGTTTTAGGAGATAAGTAAAAGTCCATGTCTTTCTTAACTTCTTCATAAACCTCTTTCAAACTAAGTTTTTTACCGGTCTTTTCATCAAGTGCAAGCTCTTTCATCACATTAATTTCTTTTGAATATTTATCATACCAAGCGTTTGTTGCATCTGCTTTAATCGGTTCGTAAGATTCAACAAGTTCTGGTGAAGGCAGTTGAAAAAACACTTTCGTAACAGAGTATCTTTTTCTGATTGGAACATCAACCACTAACCCTGAATCGCTAAAATATTTTATGTATTTGTCATCATACCATCTCATGTTCTTCAAATACATATCTCCGGAGTAAGCGTTTGTGTGAATCAATCGCAAGATCCCTTTTGAATATTTTGCTTGGTGGTCAACCTGTCGCAGTTCTACATAAGCTTGAAACATCTTCCTAACATTCTTGTCAACTAAGTCAAAGTGTGGGTAAGTAAAAATTGCTCCAAGTCGCTTGAAGCGCATGGATTGCACAACACCAGAAATAACAAAGTTTTGCAAAGAATACCACCTGCGACTTGACAGCTCCAATCCTGTTTCATCCCATACAATGTAGCTTCCAGGGCGTAGTTCTCCACGCACTTGTTTCAAGAAGTCTGATGGAGCAAAGACACATCGTTCTATTTTGAACCTGGTTGTCCCGTTGGAAGTTGCATCGTATAACTCTGCTTGAGCAAGTGCTGCAGTTGATTTTCCGTCTCCTCTGTCTCCACAGTTTGCTTGTAGAAAATCTTTCTTTTGGTCATAGAATCTTGACCAAGAATATGTTCCAAGAACATCATCTTTGATGTGATCAGGTTTTCGCTTGCCCATTGTCTGACTCAACCCCGAATGCTTTTTTCAGTTTTGTTGGTTTCATGTTTCCAATGTTTTTCAACAAGTATTCTTCATCAAACACGCCTTTGCCAACTAACAAAACCTTGTTGTCATGTGGAAGTATTCTGCCATAGGACATTGAGTATATTTTTAGAACCGAAAAATAGTCTTTCATTGCGAGGAACAGTTCCCATCTGTTTGCTCTGATTGGATCTTCTCCTTGTCCCCACAATCCAGCTATTTCTATTTTTAGTGGAAGTATTTTGTCGTAAAATTCTGCTCTTTTTGTATCGCTTCCGAGTGTCATTACCCAACTGTTGAAGTTTTCGAGTTCTGTTTTTAGTCTTCTTATTTTTTTTTTGTTCAAGCTTTCGCTTGCTTCTGAGAACCTGTTGTCTAATCCTGTTAGTTTTTGGAGTAGAATTTGTTCGAATGAGATTGTGTCGGAGCGTATGTCTGCGACTGGCACGAATTGTTTTTGTCCGGTTATTTTGTTGTAGTCTTCTCCAAGCAGTTTCGCCATTTGGTTCACGCTCTTTTAATTTTCCATCCGTTTCTTTCAAAAAACTTTTCAAATCCTAAATAAATCATTAAATGTTCTGTTAAAAGAAGGGGAACAAAAAAAGCGAACAATATTAATCCAAGATAAGTAAAACATAATTGTATTTCACTTAAATCAAGTAAATAAGAAGTGCTTTGTCGCAATGTCACTGCTGTTATTAGAGCAAATCCTGCTAAAAAAATGTAATAAAATAATGCAAAAATTCCCATTTCAATTGTTAAAACAATTGCTTTTTTCAATTTTTCTTTTCTTAATTTCATTTCAAATCACTCTCCTTTTTTTAGTTTGGAAGGTATGCTTTTGAAATTTCTACAAAAGCAGTTGGATCACGACAGGTTGTTTTTGCTTTGAGAATTAACTCATCTGTGATTTCTTCCTCATGACAGATGTCCAAGTATTCAGTGCAAGTGTAAGCCCAGTAACAAGCAATGTATTGATATGCTATTGCTGTTTTTTCTTCACTGTTTTGCACGTTCAACTTGGTTATCTCTGCTGGCATTTTTATAAATTTATAGTATTGTGAACTTCTTTCTTCTCCGAAGTCACTTCCAACTATGAATCCAATGCAAAGAATAACAAAACACCCAATTATTATAAAAATATAAACCGAGTTTTTGTTTAGTTTATTCATCTTTCAACACTCCCAACTGTTTCAACAATTCTTTTTTGTAAGAAGGATCTTTCTTCAACATTATTGAAACAAGACAAGATGTTACTCTTTTTGAATCTCCTTTAAGAGTAATGTTTGATTTTTCAACCACATCGTCAAACGTGGAAACCTTTGCAGTTCCCTTGTTTAAATTGATTTTTACACTCCCATAACCCATTCCTGTACACCTAACCTGCAAAATAATAGAAGTATATGGTTATCAGAGCAGTTAACCCACCAACAACCAACACAATCCACAAATAATTCTTCTTCTTTAATTCATCAGTGTTTCTGAACATATTCCTCGCTTTTTCAAAACCACCCCACAAAGCACCGCTAATAGCTTCATTAATTGCTTTCTCACCAGGAAGACTATTCTGCCCTTCAAGAATGTTCATGTTAACAGAGTCTCCTTCTCGAATAATATGAATAGGTCTGAAGCTTCCTCTTAGCGTGTGATAAACTTGAGTTATTTTTACCTTTGAATCATTAAGTGTTTCTCCAAAAAGATTTTCTTTCGGGTTCTTATCCGTTAACAATTCAACAGTCGTGTCCTTGTAGAACCTGGCAATCAATGAATGACCAAGAAACATAAGCTTTGCTCCAACTATTGCAAAATGTTTTATTTTAAACAAGAACCAAAACATTCCACAGTTTAAAGCTATTGAAATAATTAAACTAATTGTTGTAATATCCATTTGTTTTTCAACTCCCTGTTTTTTTTTACATCGATTTTATTCCAGCTCTATTTGATGGTTGAACCATTTGAGCTCCACTTCTTGCTTTTGAAAAGATTGGAAGGTTAAACCTGCTTTTTTGATGCAGTTCTGTTTCAGCCGGAGAAAGAGAAGTTTCCAAAACCTTTGATTCTGTGAACTGTGAACGATACATTAAGTTAGCCCAGCCATTATGAGCTTTAAACATTGAAGAGTCAGCTTGGATATTAAGAGCAATTTCGTTATAAGCAGGGGACAAGTCAAGTCTACTTACATTCATTGCAATCAAGGTTTTAATAGCAGCCATTGACATCAACCTCATTTCCCTGAGTGTTTTATCATCATAGTTTGATGTTGCAAGATTCAAATTTATATAATTTATCAATTTTCTTTTAATTTCTGGAAACTTTTTTGGATCAAAAACATCTTGAACATTCAAACCAGGTTCAACAAGCTTGGCTTCAAACTCTAAGTCAGTTTCTGGAGCAGCAATATATGTTTGATGTTGTTCTTGTTGTTCTCGTAATCGAAGCAGTTGAGCTTGATATTCTTCCTGTCGCTTAACCTGTGCTTCTTCAGCTTCATCAATTTCTTCAGGAACTTCAGGTTCAGGTGGTTCTTCATTCTCCATTTCCAATCACTCCAAACAAGTCCATTAAAAGATAACCGAGTGAAAACAATCCAAGTGATAATGAAAAGTAGAAAAGCGTTTGAACAGTAGGATCATTATCAACAGTGTGTGTTAAGTAAGTTGTTTGCCATTCGTCTGTTGCAATTTTTTCAACACCGTTTTGAACCTCAAGCCCTGATAAAAGCAAAGCCGCAAACATGAGTAATCCAACTGCTCCGAGTGTGAATGCAAAAGCGTTTCCTGCAAGGTAACCATAAATTATTGATAATAGTGCGAGAACTCCGATTACGACAAAAAATAGTAAAATCACTTTTTTTTACACCCACATAAGGTTTTTGGTTATTTTGCCCAGGTGCCTTCAAACTGAGCGGAAAAGTGCTTTGTATCCCTTGTTTCAGTTGTCTTACTGTAACAGGGCTATAATCACTGATGTGGCAGCTACAACCGCTACGACAGGCAGGAGAATGTAAACGACATCCCACATTCCACCTGTGACATTGATTGTTGAAAGCACAGTGGTGATTATATAAACACCGATTCCGGCTACGATGGTTATTCCGATGAGTCCACCGATTACGCCAGTGCTTATTTGTCCTCTATTATCCATGCTTAGTTTGTGTAGTTAACTACTATTTAAGCAATGAGGGTGCTGTTTTAAGTGGTGTGCGGTCTTGTTTTTCTTTTTCAAGGTTTGTGCGGTCTTGTTTTTTGTTGAATGATGGGTTGTTTCAAGTTTTTTCACAGCGTTCACAGTGCTTTTTTTGTTCTTTCAAGCAACCCAATTAACTCATCACAAGACACGACAACAAGCTTGACTGTTGATTCATCAATGTGTTTTCCTCGCACTGCGTTCTGGATTTTATGAATTTCAAGGCTTGCTTCAACCAAGTGTTTTCTTTCGCTTCGGGAAATTGTGGAGAATGAACCGGAGTAAAAGTTTTGGTGAATTTCCAGCCAACGCAAGAACTTCTTTTGTTTTGATAAGTCTTTGGTTTTGAAGGCGTCTCTGATTATTGTATAGTTTTTTTGAAACTTGGTTAATAGCTTTTTTACAGCTATACTTTTCAGTTTGTTTGCTCCTGGTATTTTCACTTTGTTCACCCGATTGTTATCCCGATTGTGATTCCTATTGTGAAGCAAGCGAGTGCCACGAGTGTTATGAAAATTATGTCGTTTGCTACTGCTGTTTTGTATTTTTTGTTTATTTCTTTTTCATCCATTGTTTTCAACTCCTTTTGTTTTTTTGAAGAATGATAATATCCTTTGTAAATGTTCATTAAAAACACTTCCCACCAAGACTCTTTTTTCATTCTTTCAGTTCCTTGTTAATATCTTTGCGAGAGGCAGGATTTGAACCCACAACAACTACTTGGAAGGAAGCCATGATACCATTTCACCACACTCGCTTTACTCACTTTTCAATCACTCCTTTTATTTTGAGTGCCTCTCGGGTTTTCTTCATATTTCTCTAACTTTTCTTTCAATTCTCTAATATATTTTAATAAAAAACTTATATCTCTAAAATAAGCACTTTCCCATAATTCCTTAACTTCCTCAACTTCCATCTTTGGTCTATTCATTTCAACAACTCCTTTTGCTCCGCAGAGTACCTCTCGACTTTTCTCTAGCCATAGCCATCGCCATCGCCATAGCCATCGCCATCGCCATAGCCACTGCCATCGCCACTGCCATTGCCATCGCCATCGCCATAGCCATTGCCATCGCCACTGCCATAGCCATTGCCATTGCCATAGCCATTGCCATAGCCATTGCCATAACCATTGCCATAGCCATTGCCATTGCCATAGCCATTGCCATTGCCATCGCCATAGCCATCGCCATAACCATTGCCATTGCCATCGCCATCGCCATTGCCATCACCATCGCCATCGCCATAGCCATTGCCATTGCCATTGCCATTGCCATTGCCATTGTCAGAATTAGCAGTATTTTCTTGGCTATCTTTTATTTCTTGTGCTATTCCTTCCATTCAGACACACCTGCAA
>Ga0208905_1000264_pt1 | contig 26557 bp, 19 predicted proteins | sample AntAceMetag02UKS_FD_184776 | JGI IMG/M metagenome (GOLD analysis project Ga0208905, IMG submission 184776) | Saline lake microbial communities from Ace Lake, Antarctica - Antarctic Ace Lake Metagenome 02UKS (SPAdes) (version 2) | ecosystem: Environmental > Aquatic > Non-marine Saline and... | reverse complement strand
ACGCTGATGGTTATTATCAGGATCTTGCTGATTTTGTTCAGACCAGCGGGAAAACGATGCAGACAAAGGGCCGGTATATCACTGCCCTCCTTCCTGATGAGATGAAGGCTATACGGGAGTCGGTGGCGGTCTATGGGCGCGAAATAAACAAGCTCAATGAAACGTTTCGTGAGGCAAAAGAACATCTTGAAGAGCTTGACCGGGTGGAAAAGAAGCTGGATACGTTGCTTGATCTGCTGAACGCTGAAGACCAGCGTGCTGAAGAAAAAGAAGCCCTTACTGCTGAACTTGAAACACTTCTCACCGGGATACCAGTACTTGAAGAACAGGAGCAGCGTGCCAGAAACAGCTCAGATTATCGTCAGGCAGAGCGGCTTTTAAAAGAAGAAATACACATCAATGAAGAGATAAAAGATACTGAGGAACAGTTTGCCCGTCTTGTCGCCAATACTGCCAATGCTTTTCGTAAGGCAGAATATGCGGCGCGCCAGAAGGACGTACCAACGGCCGATGCAATTAAGGCACTTATTGCGACCCTTGGAAAACCATTGCCGGATGCGGCTCTTGAAGCAGCACAGAAATACCAGGCGCTCTACCCTGACCTTCTGCCTCTTTTTGAAGAAGGAAATATCCTGAAAAACCAGACTGAGCAGGAGTTGTTTGCGAATGCCGACCGGGTTTTTGAGGAGCTTGAGGAAATTGCAGTACATATCAAAAAAGTCAGGCATGCAGCAGAAGAGACCCGGCAGGAATTAGCGGCACTGGATATTCTGCAGGAGATCAGAACTACTGAAGAGAGAAAAACCGCCTCGAAGGCTCGGGTGAAGTCTATTAAAGCACTGCTAGCAGATCTCGGTGTGGCTCATGAAGGTTTTGATGAAGAATATGCGACGGCTCGTGAGTCGCTGATAACTATTCTGGAAGAAGCCAGTGGCCGGGAAGTTGAACTTCAGGCAGAAAATCCTTAACACAAAAAAGAAAAATCAGAGTGAGTCAAGGCTGATGCCCTGGAGTTCATCAGCCATGCCAGCAATTTCCTGAACACCAAATGCAGTCTGCACGGAGATGAGATCAATCTCAGTCGCAGCGCTACATACATAATCAAGAATATCAATAGAAAGTTCGCGCTTTTGCTTGCTTTTTCTCATCTGTTCTATTAAAAAGGCCATATGTTCCGGCGTCTCCATCCGGAGTTTGGCAAGGCTCACCACACACATCGAGATGCGGGTTAAATTTCTGTCCGGACCGGTCACCGTATCAAAGAAATTCCGGATGACCTGTGCCTGAAAGACCTCGCCAGCCATAGTAAATTACAATATTCGTCTTTGGTATTAAATACTTTGCGGATACCTTGTCAGTTCCTGGCCGATATAAGTCGGATAAAGTCGGATGACCTGAAGAAACGGTCCGGAACAGTTCGTTAAAAAAAGAAGATGATTATTTATTTGCTGAGACGATCTTAATCACATCGCCGTCTTTGAGTTCCTGACTCTCTTTAATGCGCATTTTGGTCTTTGCGTCCACGGCGTAGAGAAAACCGTCACCAATGTCCGAATGTACCATATAGGCCAGATCGTGAGAATTTGATCCCCGTTTCATCAGGAATGCGTCAGGAAGAGTCCGGCCCAGACCATCACAGTATTTATTTTCGTCCTCAACCGGATAGACAACGATATAGTCAAGAAGATCAAAAACGGCTGTGTTCATTGCCTGCTGAACCCCGGTACCATTATTCTCCTCCATGATAGCAGCGACCGCGCTCAGACCCTTCTTCTGCGCTTCTGTCAACGGAGAGTCTTCCGGATAGGAAAAAGAGGAGTCGCCGGGCATATATCTGATAAATTTGCCTTCCTCTGCCTTACGAAGTGCCAGTTCCCCGGCGGCGGTGGCGAGAATAATTTCCTTCTCTTTCAGGTCAGAAAGAATATTTTCCGGTGCCATGTCGGTTTTATTGGCGACAATAATCATTGGCTTGCTGGTACTGATAAGCTCCCGGCAGAATTCGACAACTTCCTCATTCGAACAGGTCCGCAGTTCGATCCCGGCGCGTTCTTCGGCTCGCTTTACCATCTCATGGGTAATCCCAAGGCCTGCAAACTGATCGGCGACGGCGTCATAGATGGAGTAGTTCTTCTGTTGTGTCGAGCGCTGCATCTTTGACCAGTTCTTTGCGAGAATGCCATAGAGCCACATCGTCATCTCGTGGCGGATGAAATCAATATCTTCCAGTGGGTGGTGAGATCCGACGTCAACGGGATTTCCTTCCTCGTCGGTCGCTCCCGAGGCGTCGATAATATGGAGAATCGCGTCAGCCTGTCTGAGATTGTCGAGGAACTGGTTGCCAAGACCCCGGCCTTTATGGGCATCGGGTACCAGACCTGCGACATCGATGATCTGAACTGCGATGAAGCGGACGCCATCATGGCAGTTACCACATGAAAACCCCAGTTCAGCGCACGGACAGGGTGCCCTGACATAGGCCACTCCGTGGTTTGCATCAATGGTCGTAAACGGGTAATTTGCGATTTCAACGTGAGCAAGGGTCACTGCGGTGTAAAATGTGGATTTTCCACAGTTTGGTTTTCCGGCTATTGCTAAAGTGATCATATCCTGTATACACAATTGTGAGAAGAGGCTTTTAAGGGATTCGCTGTAGAGGAAAGATACACATAACTCATTCGATTACCTACACACTAGTATGACGTATACCGAACAGACAACGTATTATTTCGGCTCTCCAGGTCCGGAAAATACGGATGATGCCGCACGGTTTGCGGTTGAACGGGCAAAGAACCTGGGGCTTTCGACTATTGTTGTCGCGAGCACCACCGGATCAACAGCTCTTCGCTTTTTAGAGGCGATGAAGGGAACTAATCTGTCACTTGTTGTTGTCACTCATGTTTTTGGTTTCAGGGAACCCGGCGTATGGGATTTCTCAGAAGACAATGCCGCTCTGCTTCGTGAGAAAGGAGCACGGATTGTCGTGGGCACCCATGTGCTCTCCGGACTGGAACGGGCGATCTCTGCAAACCCAAAGATCACCGGCGGGTCACGGACTGATGCGATTGCCGAGGCGCTTCGCCGGACAGTTGCCATCGGTATGAAAGTCGCGGTCGAGTGTGTGCTCATAGCCGCAGATCAGGGCGCGATTGGTGTGGAGGATGAAGTTCTTGCCGTTGGGGGAACCGGAAGCGGAGCTGATACCGTCTGTGTCATTCTCCCGGCAAACACGGTACGCTACTTTGATCTCCAGGTTCGTGAGATTGTGGCAATGCCAAGGAACCGGTAGGGACCATTTCATCTGATTTTATGGCATTTCGTACACTTCGCAAGGCCTTTGGCCTGTTAAAGGAGCATCCTTTGCTCTGGGTGATTGGAGTTGTAGCAGCTCTGCTTGCCGGAATGGAGTTTTTACTGATCTCCATGGGCAATTCGTTTATTGGTGGGCAGATGATTCTCCCTGAACTCATTCTGTTTCCCTTCTTCCTGGGGGCGTCCTATGGGATTCTCAGGGAGGGAACCGGCGATTCAACCTATATTCAGGAGGGCAAACGTCATTACTTCCGGGTATTACTCCCGGGGATTGTGATCGCCTGCGCGGCCGGTATTACGGCGTTTCTGGTCACAATTTCGGTAGGCCTTATTGCCGGAGGATCTGCTGATCTCTCTTCTTTTGCCCTGACGTCTGTTCTGGTCTCGTTCATCTTTTTCACATTTTTTTATGACACCGCAGCAGTATTTGAAGAAAAAAAGGTATTCGAATCGATCCGTCGTAGCATTGAGATCGTTGTTACAATGCCACTGAAGGTGCTCACGTTTTATCTCGCGCTGGTTCTGTTCACGTTCGTCGTTTTCATGGCTGTGACGTTTGTCTGGACAACACTTCTTGCTGACTCTCTTGAGCCTCTTACGGCGATGACGGCGGATGAGATGCAGCAATATGCAATCCAGCCGGAACTCTTCTTTGGTCTTATTGGTGAATCCGGGCTGTTGATCACAGGCGTGCTTTACAGTATCGCAGCTCTTTTCTATATCCCGATTGTTGTTGCATGGAAGGCGGCATTTTATCTGGAGTATGCACAGCATGTTACTCTTCCACCGGCAGCACAACCCACGGAGCTACAGGGAGAGTATGACGAAAAAGGGCGATATTACAAATATTAATAGACCGTCCCAGACAGTATCTTCTTTTTTTGTTATGAAAATCACTTCGTGATTTCTCATCAAAACAAGTGTGAGGCTAACGCCTCATACCCGTTTACAATGGAACTGATCTCGTATGTTCTCAGTAAACAGTACCGGTAACAATTATTTCGTGCATGTTTTATTTCATACGTTTATTTTAAAGGATCCACAGTGCATAGAGAATCAGGCCGACAAGACCGCCGCTGAGTGTGCAAAAGAAGTTTGTTCCTGAGTTGCCGAGGCGCCCGGATCGCTCGAGAGTCGCACCAACCAGCGAATCGACAGTGGTGCCTGCCAGGCCTGCCAGGGTTCCAATGATCACCATCGCCGGGTCGGCGACATTAAGCAGAAGCGCAACGATACTGATGGCTAAAGCCGAAAGGATAGCTGCAAAAGTTCCAAACGCAGTAATCCCCCCGTCAGTGCCACGAGGAACCTGTTTGAAGGTTGTAATCAGGTACGGCTGTTTCCCGACCACACCGACTTCGCTTGCAGTTGTGTCAGCGGCAGCGGCGGCGACACTGCCGAGATACATGGCGATAAAAACTGGATTGCCGGTAATGCCAAAAAGAATGGCAGCAGCGACTGAGACAAGTCCGTTGGCAAAGACATTCATATAGCCCCGGACACCTCCGTGTGATTCGGCTACGCCCAGGTCAGTCTTCCGGGAAAATTTGTAGCGCGTCAGGCCTGATCCAATAATAAAAAAGGCGAGCATGATCAAAAACCACCGCACATCAGCAAAGACGATAAGCAGGATGCCCATAAGGGCACCGCTAAAGAGCCCTGAGAGGTCGGCTGATTTTGCCCGGTACGCGGAATAACCAAAGGTAAAGGCGATAATCACTGCAACGAGCAGGAGTGAGGTCTGAACGGTGGCATGAATCTCGGCAAAAAGATACATGGTAAAGCCAACGCCAAGGGTTGTTATCATTCTGGCATCGCGACGTTTTTTGAGGGCCGTTTTTAAGAGGAGGGCAACTGTTACGCCGAGAATAGCAACCAATGGCGCTAATTCCCCGAGATAAAACATGATAAGGATGGTGCCGGAAAGCGCTGTCAGAATGTAGGCGAGATAGGGATAGGTTGTCTTTGCCAGTCGGAATGCTGCCTCACCAAAGATAATAATGACAAAGGTGGACAGGAAGATGACCAGTGGCAACAGGCCAATGCCGTAGAGAAGCGCCAGGATGATAATGCCAATGGCGGAATATCTGGTCATACGGATAAGCGCGAGAATGATGCTAATCAGAATGACGAGAATGGAAAACACCCAGGGAGGCTGAATAAAAGGGGCAAGCAGCACACCTATGATTGCTGCTAATCCTATCAGTCCGAATGAAAGGCGTTCGTCCATAGTATTGTATAATGTCTGTTTGTCATGCGCATAAGTAGTCTGTGGTCATGCTTTTGTTGTCACGGGAACTAAAAAACAGTCAGTGCTAATTTCACTCTCGAATTTTTATGTACTTGCAACCTAACTTTGCCAGTATGGATGAACAGCATCATTTACGGAGCGTTAATCATCGGATTTATTGCACAGCTATTTGTCTCACTGATCAGATTCGAAATTCCTGAACTGAAGCATACGTCAACAAAATTCATCAAAAAATCATTATCGAATTTGATAGTAACTGTTGATTTGTGGATGCGGAAGACAAAAAAGTACATCTACTCCAATTTTGAGGTATAATTGGGCGATTTCGTGATTTAGTGTGGGTAAAATTCTGAACTGTCAAATAGATTATCCAGACTAAAAATTGGAAATTTTGATCGATTTAGTGGATGAACTCTTGGGGTAATTGAACTCAAAGTGGCAAAGTTAGGTTAGGGTGAAATATAGTCGAAAACCACACTTCTATGAATGTCTGGTTTTTTCCTTATAGTGCCAAACGTTTATTTTTTAAATTAAACGATGGTAAACGCAAATAAGCGTTTACCATCAGTCCAAAAAGAAACGTTCGCCACTATAATTTTCATTATCCGCTGAGATCCTTTCCTGCAACTATATTTTTAAACCCCAACTTTGACAGTTGGCCTATATAGGTAATTCATGCCCGTAAAATATCCAGAATAGTCAGGTTTGAATTTGACAGTTGCATTATATTTGTGGGAAAAATGTAAGTTCTATTGTCCGAATGACAGTATCGTCTAAAATTCAAGCTCAAAGTGAAGAGTTTTAGGGAGATACTTTTACAAATACCTGGAACTGTCAAATTCTATTCCTCCACAATATGAGGGATTTGAGTGAAGTGGCAAACTGAGGCTGTCCGGATGTTGGATGTACTTTGGCTCCGTTGTCCATTTCTACCCATCTTTACCCGCCTTTTACCTACTGGTTGGGTCAGGGAAGAAACGATTTTAATTGCTTATTTTTTAGTTTTATCTTATATTCTTTCTTTCTTTATTTTATTTTTCTCTCTTTACCCATATTTATGAAAAAGAGAGGGGGGGGCAGATGATCCGGCAGTTATGAGGGACCCCCCCCTCTCTTTTCGGAAGTGGGTAAAGGGAGGTTTTGGAGAATGCTCTAAGGTCAATTAAAGCTCAGATTGCGAATTCATGACCGTTCTTCCCTGCCCTTTTTTGGGTTAAGGGCGGATAAGGATGGATCAGGCGGGTCAAGGGAGCTTATGTCTTTGTAGTGTGAGAGGATATCCTATTACCCGTCAGGCCCGGTCATTCATTTACTCCCCAACTTTGCCACTTCACACAAATCCCTCAGATTGTGGAAGAATAGAATTTGACAGTTCCAGATATTTGAAAAAATTCTGCCAAAAAATCCTCATTTTGGGCTTGAATTTCAGACGAAACTATCATTAGGAGAATAGAACTCTCATTTTCCCACAAATCTAACCCAACTGTTAAATTCAATATTGACTATTTTGGAAATTTTACGGGTAAAAAGTACATTATTAGGCCAACTGTTAAACTTGGGGTACAATCCACAAACATAGAGTTCTCTTTTTTTAAATTCATATCATCACAGCACCGGAGTCCCTACTCTTTTCTAACCGCCTCCTATCCTATGACAGTGACCCCCTCTCCGGCAGAATAAGCCGGTGATGGCAATGGGTGAGCCGGCCTATGCTCCGGCACAGGATGTGATCTTTATGCCACCGGTGGACCGGTTCGGGTGTGCGGAGAGCTACTATGCAACGCTCTTTCATGAGATGACGCACTGGACCGGACACACTGACCGATTAAAGCGTGACGGTGTGGTGAAGAAGGCGTTCTTTGGCTCGGAGCAGTATGGCCGTGAGGAGCTGACTGCTGAGATGGGTTCGGCCTTCCTGTGCTCGCTCTGCCGGGTGGAGACACCGGATACGGAGGAGAACGCGGCTGCCTATGTGGCTGGCTGGCTGGCTGGCTGGCTGGCTGGCTGGCTGGTACAGCTCCGGTCCATCCGGGAAGGTTCGGCGATGGATGTGGTAAAAGCGGCGCAGGATGCGGAGAAGGCGGTGGATTCCCTCACCGCTTCTTTTCCGGCCGGAGGGACTGAAGCATGAGCGATGAGCTGGTGGTCCTCTGTTATACTGAGGCGGAGTGTGAACAGACGATTGACCTGGAGACTGAGCTGCTGTGTGAGACGGATGCTGGACGGAGAAGGGAGCTGATGGGTGAGCTGGATACCTTGTGGGATTTGGCGCTGGAAAGGGGGATTGTGCGATGAATATCCCCCGCCTTTTTTTTATGTGGGGAACGGACCAATTCCCTCTTCGCATGTTTCTGTCAAAATTAATTGTTTTTCTGTATCATGTCATATCAGGGAAAAACTGAATAGATCTCTTCCCGGCTTCGAACCCGACAAAATACAACAGTTCCATCCCTGCGCAGGGCACAGCCTATCCGGTAGCGGCCAACACGAATCCGGTACCGGGTGCGGGTTCCTTTCATTCTGCGGATGTCAGTATGATCAAAGACAGATTCACTCTCTGGTATGACGTTAAAAACAAGTTCCTCTATTGTTTCCCGATATTTAGAATGAAAATGACGACCCCATTTTCATCAAACAGTGCCTGAAATATTCATTTCATGCACGTTTTTGAGGGAGATGAGAGAGATCTTTCAAAAATGTCTTTTTATAGTAAACCTGTATGGGATGCCAGTCTCACACTGGTTTTGATGAAAATGGACTCTTCATTTTTATAGCAACAGATGACCATGTTCAGGCCGTTTTGCTAAGAGTTGCGTAGTAATCGCGGGCTTCTGAAAGGGAAAGTGGCTTCTCGTCATCCGTTTCATCCATAAATTTGCCAAGACCATAATCTTCAATAACAGTCTCGATCTTCTGAAATGTCTCAATATCAAGGATAACACTGACTGGTTTGTTTTCATTTGAGACGATATATTGGGGTTTTATGTCGAGCATGTTCGTTGGCCTCCTTTCTTGCGTATTTATGTGTAGGTTTTAGGGGATGAAATAGTTCTCTCTTATTGCAGTCAGGAACGGGATATTTTTGATAGATCTATTTTCTGTTTTATAAGACTTTGAGCGACTGCCCTCCTATCTTATGACAGTGACCCCCCTCTCCAGCCGCACAGCTCCGCTTCACTCCGCCGTGCCGGCACTGGTGGTGTTACGACGGAGCAGTTGCCTGGTGAGGAATGTGCACCGCAACAGGGACCAAGTCAGTATTGGGGGAGGATCTGATGGGCCCATTTTTTGCCTTGGATAAGACAATTAACAAAGGAATATTTTCATCGTAAATCTGATTAAAGGAACATTATATGCAGTCGATGTTGGTTCAGTATAAATGTGGGTTGGTGAAATTAAATTAAAAGAAATGGTTTTTAAACGATATCATTCGTTTTATTAGTATTCTGTATAATTCTCCTTCCTGTTTCTGCCTCGTCGCAGACCCGTGATTCTGCTCCTGATAGTTACTCTCCTGTCATATCGACATGGAATACGCTCAGCATTGGATAACAGAATAACACAATATATAAATAATATGTTTTAGAATAGAAATACATTTATGGACCTAAAGGTGTGGTTATCATCACCACCCGTATCTCAATGCCATAATACCGGTTATTATCAGCAGAGTGTCCAACCGCCTCTGCAAGCAATACATCTCAATACCATTTCATAAACGGCAACCCTTTACTCCTGCTCAGGGGGATCCATGAGGTGGCAGCAGAACCTGCTGGTGTCGCAGAAGAACTGAATCTTTCACAAACGTTCTATGCAATAGTTGACGAAAAAGAGAAAGCCCTTGTCATGGGTTGCACCGGATGCATCGAAAAACCGATCAATCCGGATACGATTATCAAAGATAGTATAGAGTATTTATGACCAACCTCACACCAGAACCCCCTGAGCAGAACAGCGAATCCACACCAGTCCTTGTCGTTGATGACCTTTACGAGAACCGGTACCTGCTGGAGGTTATCCTGAAATCAAAAGGATACCCGGTTGAATCGGCCAAAAACGGGAAGGAAGCGCTGGACTACCTTCAGAATCACCCGGTCCGTCTGATTATCTCCGATATTTTCATGCCACAGATGGATGGATATCAGTTGTGTCGTGAAGTGAAAAAAGATGAGAACCTGAAGAAGATACCATTTGTTTTTTATACAGCAACCTATACCGGAGAGGAAGACCAGGCTTTTGGGCTTGACCTTGGTGCTGAGCGTTACATTTTAAAACTAGAGGAAAAGGATGCCTTCCTTGCTGAGATCGAAGAAGTACTTGCAGAATCACCTGCCATTACCCCTTCAGAACCGGCTCTGTCCCCGGAAGAAGAGGAAGAATACCTGAAAGAATATAGTGAACGGGTCTTTCATAAACTGGAAGAGAAGATCCGGGAGCTTGAAAAGAAAAATCAGGATTATGAAGTATCTGAGCAAAGTCTCCGGGAAAACCGGCAAAAATACCAGGATCTTGTCGAAAATATCAATGAAGTGATCTTCACCCTGGATGTGGATGGGAAGTTTACGTATGTCAGTCCTGTTGCTGAAACCCTGGAAGGTGGGTTTGGCTATACCTGTGAAGAGCTGATTGGGCACACATTTACTGAAATCCTTCACCCTGAAGATCTTGCAGAGGTGGTGGAAAAATTCAAATCGAGCCTTGCCGGAACCCCAAGAAGCAGTGAATTCAGAGTTTTTTCCAAATCCGGTGAGATCCGATGGATTCAGGAGTCCGGCCGGAGGATTCTAAAAAATAGCAACGTCATCGGTTTCCAGGGACTCTTCTCAGATGTCACGGAGAGAAAGAACTTCGAGATAGCACTGCGAAAGAAGGAGCAGGAATTCCGTGCCATTACAGAAAATTCTGATGATGCGATACTAATCTGTGATTCTGATCTCAAAATTGAGCGTTTCAATTCGAGATTTGCTGCCTGTGTACAGATAAACCCTGCTTCACTACCGGGTATGGACATTTCCGATATTTTTACGGGTGAAGTCTATGAACAATGTAAGTCCCTCTCTCTCGAAGTGTTACAGACCAATGTGCCGTCTGAAAGAGAGATATTCATTCCTTTACCAGCTGAATCCCGCTGGTACAGAGTGCGTTTCGCACCACTTGTGCTGGACGGAGCGCCTGAAAAACTTTTCTTCTATGCCACTGACATCCATGATATTACCATTTTAAAGCAGGCTCTTGAGGTTACTAACAAGAAACTTAACATGCTGACCAGTGTTATCCGACACGATATTCTGAACTATCTGATGGTAATTATGACCGGGGCGGATATGATTGAGATGCAGTACGAAGGAAATGCTGAGTTGTTAAAAGAACTGAAGTACATCAACGACGGTACTGATGCAATTGAACGTCTGCTTACCTTTTCACGTGAATATCAGTCGCTGGGTGTGAAGAAGCCCCGGTGGTATCTGGTTGCTGAGCTAATTGAAGAGGTCAGAAAAGATCCCGGTTTTGCCGAAACAGTAATTGATGTGCAGGTGGATGGGTGCAAAATCTTCGCAGACCCCCTTTTCTACCGGGTGATCTTCAATCTCTTTGAGAACGCGGTCCGTCACGGGGAATCGATAACAACGATTACGGTTCAGTTTTCAACGGAGAATGCAACCGGTTTGCTGATAGTACGTGATGATGGCACGGGTATTTCTGAGGAGGAGAAGGAGCTGATCTTCAATAATAAATATGGGAAACATTCCGGATTCGGGCTTTATTTTGCGCGTGAAATTCTTGACATTACAGGAATAAGCATTGTTGAGACCGGAACCTTCGGTGAGGGAGCGGTCTTTGAGATGCGGATTCCCGAGGGTTCCTGGCAGATGGATGGGGGCTCTGTGAGTGACGGGCCGGTCTGACTAAAAAGACGGTTTGAACGTCGTCTTCGGTCTGAAAGGCGGATGGAATGGGCCTGTCAGATTCTGCCTGATGAGCATCATATCAGGATTTCCAGAGTGGCCCGTGCCGGTTTGGCGAAATGGTGCCATTCCTGCAAGGATACCGATTCACAGAAAACTACTGAACTCCGTGTCTTTTGTTTTGGTACCCAGAATGGATTCTGGCTCTGTAATTGTATCAGAATAGCTCATAACAAAGCGTATTTGAATAATAGGGCTTTCACCTCCATGTGGCTGGAGTCCATCCAATGGATTTCATCATCAGAACTTTCGTGCACTCTCAAAATTTTCAACTGACAACTTTTGTAAGAAGGAACCCGTTGCCATTCCTTTGAGCTACTGCCCTCCCATCCTACGACAGTGACTCCCTCTCCAGCCGCACAACTCCGTTCCACTCCGCCGTGCCGGCACTGGTGGTGTTACGACGGCAAAGGCGGGTTATCGTCAAACGGGTAAGCCAGCCGCCCTGAATACATGGACCCCACATCTGCGGTCGCCTCATTCATATGTCCGGACCCCAAATAATAAAACAGACATGACACGAAAAGAACTCGATGAAGTGGTTATCAGCCGTGCTATTCTCGAAGAGCAGAATTCCGTGATGATGGACTACCTCGATATGGATTGTGCGGTCGTTGGAGCCGGTCCTGCCGGACTCACTGCTGCTGCATATCTTGCAGAAGCCGGGATAAAAACCGGAGTTATCGAAAAGAAGCTCTCCATTGGTGGCGGGATGTGGGGCGGCGGAATGATGTTTCCCCGAATCGTTGTTCAGGATGAGGCCCGTCCCATCCTCGATAAATTCGGTATCTCCTACAAAGAATATCAGGAGAACTACTATGTCGCCTCCTCCATCGAGGCAGTCTCTCACCTTACCGCAGCAGCCTGTGATGCAGGAGCAGAATTTTTCAATGTCACGATGGTTGAGGATGTCGTTGTCAAGGGAGACGGACGCGTCTCGGGCCTTGTCATCAACTGGACCGCTGTCGAGATGGCACACCTCCACATCGACCCCCTGACCCTAAGGACAAAATATACCATTGATGCCACCGGCCACGACTCTACAGTTGCACATCAGGTAAAGAATAAGGGAGGAAACCTTCCAATAGCCGGTGAAGGATTCATGTGGGCCGACCGTGCCGAGGCAAATATCCTTGAACACACAAAAGAGGTCTTCCCCGGACTCATCGTCGCTGGTATGGCAGCAAATGCCGTCGCAGGAGAGACCCGCATGGGTCCCATCTTTGGAGGCATGTTCCTTTCCGGAAGACGGGCAGCAGAGCTTGTTATCAAAAATCTCTCCTGAATTTTTTTTTAGCTTGTGTTACAATTTTGTGACATACGTATAGTGACTCAAAAAGAATGGTAGTTGTTGCACCTTCACAACCCTGATTTTTCTCTTTGAACTTCATGTGTGAACTTCTTTCAGGGAGACCTCAATCCTACACTCTTAAGTGACCGCCCTCTTATCCTGTGACAGTGACCCCCTCTCCGGCCGCACAGGCTCCGTTGCACTCCGCCGTGCCGGCACTGGTGGTGTTACGACGGCACAGGCGGGCTATCGTCAAACGGGTGAGCCAGCCGCCCTTCGGGACGGCAGCCATACTCCGTTTGCCGCTTAATCGCCGGCACGCAAAGCCGGGGCAGGAACTGAACAGGAATGACAGACCGGAACAAAGCAGAGGGACACTCTGCAAGGAAAGAACTGGAGTGCAGCGAGGTAGATGAAGAGGCTGCATTAGAATGGTGGAGAGAAATGAGGCGGCGGAGACATGAGCATGACGGAGCGGTGGCCTGGTATGATGAGTGTGCACCGCAACAGGGACCAAGCCAGTATTGGGGGAGGATCTGATGGCCCCCATCTTTTGCCCGGTCTGCGATAAGGAGGTCCCGACTCATATGCTGGTGTATGATTTCCGGGAACGGAAAGTTGCCGGGTATCGGTGTGCCTGTGGATTTATTCATGCGGCCGGACTGGACCCGGAGGATCTGGCCCGGATGGGCTGGATGGAGGGATACCGGCAGCAGTGCAGGGAGATGAGGGTATGAAGAAGGGAGGGAACTCCCTTTTTTTGGGGGAAATGCGAGTGAGTGGCAGGCGGCACACCTCTGTATTTGCACCGGCAGTGAAGATGGGATGCAGGAAAGGGCTTTTTTTGGTGATGGGACGTTCTGAGGAAAAAATAAGTATTTCTGCCATCGCCAGCGCACCACGCTCCATTTACTATAAAAATCACTTCGTGATTTATATCAAAACAAGTGTGAGGCTGGTGCCTCATACCCGTTTGTTGTGAAAAGTCAGATTATTCGCAATCAGGAAAACTAATGATCATTTGCATATAGTGCTTTAATACAATTGCAGAGAGCCGGTCCGGCCAGTTCAGACATGTTTCCTTTCAGGCGGCAATACCAGCAGAAAAACCCCAAAAAAATGCAGGAAGAGCAAAAAGAGCCGGAACCGGTATCCTGGGGGTTACTTTTAAGCTTAAATTACACAAATGTAATATATTCTGTTCTGAAAGAATTCAACAGACTCTTTCACATCCAGACAGGAGATCTTAATGCCAACACTTCCCCTTCAGAAAAATGAAATCGACGAGCTTGCTGCTCTTTGCCTGAAAAACGAACAGAAACTGGTTTTTATTACCGATGAGACCGGGGCTCTTCTTGAGGGCAACGACTTTTTTCTAAGGACACTTGGATACTGTGCAGACGATCTGCCTTCGCTTTTTGTATGGGATGTCGATATCGGGGTCACAAAAGCAAACTGGCCGGAGATATGGAGAGATATTCTTAGCAGAACCAGCTTTTCCTTCGCCTCCTATCGTATTACAAAAGACGGCACAAAAATTCCGGTGAAAGTGTCGAAACAGACTGTCAGTTACAAAGACCGGACCTATGTTCTTTCCTGTTCAGAAGTCATATCACTCGCTGAAAAGGACGGGAGTCTTCTGCCGTTCTTCGAAGAACACTACCAGACATTCATCAAAAATTATCAGGGCATCGCCTATGAATCAACAATAGACTGGGTGCCGGTCTTCTTCAAAGGACAGGTTGAAGAAATTACCGGATACGTGGAGGACGACTTTCTGGCAGCCACTCCACGGTGGGATGAAATTATTTTCCCTGAGGATCTCGAACGGATAATGACCTATAACAATGCTCTTCGGACCGTTCCGTGGACTAAACGGGATCGGAAGTACCGGATTATCCGAAAAGACGGCACGCTGCGGTGGATTCATGACATTATTCAGTGCATCCCCGATACAACCGGGTCGTCTCTGATTCTCTTTGGATCAATTGTTGATATAACCGATACCAGAAAAGCAGAAGATGCACTCGAGGAAAGCCAGCAAAAATACCAGAATCTCGTCGAACATATCAACGAGGTGATCTTCACCGTGGATTTGGAGGGGAGATTTACCTACCTAAGTCCGGTTGTCGAGTCTCTGGAAGGCGGTTTTGGTTATACTGCTGATGAACTGACGGGGCGTTCTTTTACTGAGATTCTTCACCCGGATGATATCGAATGGGTCGTTACAAATTTTCACCAGACTCTTGCCGGGCATCCGGAAACCAGTGAGTATCGGGTCATTGCTAAATCCGGCGAAGTCCGCTGGATTCATGAATCGGGACGGGCAGTCACAAAAGACGGAGACGTCATCGGCTATCAGGGACTCGTCTCAGATATAACAAAACGAAAAGCTGACCATGCGAAAATTGAAGAACTGATGCGGGAACAGAAGGAACAGCTTGATATCATCAATAAAAGTCCTGCCGTTGCCTTTCTCTGGAAAGCTGAGGAAAACTGGTCGGTGGAAATGGTCAGCGATAATGTTATTCAGTTTGGATACACCCCGGAAGAACTCCTGTCCGGCGATATACTCTTCAGTGCGATGGTTCATCCGGACGACCTTGCCATGGTAGGTGATGAGGTTGAGTACAATAGTGAAAACCATAATGACACCTTTAAACAGATCTACCGGATCATCGGCAAGGATCAACAGGTTTACTGGATTGAAGACTTTACCGAGATTCGCCGTAACCCCGGGGGGGAAATCACCCATTATCAGGGAATTATTCATAATATAACCGAACGGAAAAAAGCTGAAAATGCGTTACTGGAAAGTGAAACAAAATTCCGTGAAATATTCGATAAAGCAAACGACGGCATTGAAATTCTTGAAATGCTGGACAACGGATATCCCGGCAGATTCATAGATGTCAATGAAGTAGCCTGCCGGATGGTTCAGTATACCCGGGACGAACTACTCAGGATTGGCCCGCTTGAAATTAGTACTGACTGTTTTAGCCGCCCATTTGACGAAATCATCAGAGAGGTACAAACGACGGGTCATGCAACCTTTGAAACCGAGCATCGGAGAAAAGACGGAACGATTGTCCCACTGGAGATAAATACCCATTCCGTGACACTTCTCGGAAAAAAAGTCTTCCTGTCAGTTATCCGGGATATTACGGAACGAAAGATTGCTGAAAAGGCACTGCTGGAAAGTGAACACAGAAATGAAGCACTGATTGATGCCATGCCGGATATGATGTTTACTATTTCCCGTGAGGGAGTGTTTAGTAATTTCAGGGTGTCTGATTCAGACGTTCTTGCCGTTCCTGCTGATCAAATCATCGGGAAAAATATTCGCGACACCGGATTTACGAAAGAATCAACAGATGCAATCATGCATCATATCGAAGAGGCAATCAGAACAAAGACCCTCCAGCAGTTCGAATACAAGCTTTTATTCCCTAAGGGCGCGAGGGATTTTGAAGCTCGGATGGTGGCGCTCAGTGACGATGAAGTTCTGGCAATTGTGAGAGATATCACTGAAAGCAGGCAGGCTGAACGGGAACTTCAGAAACTGGCATCAATTGTGCGCCACTCCGGTGAACTCATCGCTTTGACCACATTTGATGGCAGGACGATCTTCCTCAATGAAGCGGGGGCCCGGATGGTTGGCATGACTCCTGAAGAAGCAATCACTCATGACATGCTGGATTATATTCCTGAACATCTGAAGGAAAAAGTCGCATCTGAATTGTTGCCGATATGGAAGGAAAAAGGTTCCTGGGAGGGCGATCTCCAGTATATCAATCATTCGACCGGCAAACTGGTCGATGTGCATACGATGATTTTCTCGATAAAGGACCCTGTAACCGGAGAAATGTTGTACCTGGCCAATGTTTCACTGGATACCACCGAACGTAAGAAAACAGAGAAGGCATTACTGGAGGCCAATAAAAAACTGAACCTTCTTTCCAGTATTACCCGGCATGATATTATCAATCAGGTGGCAGGGGCAGAGATGTTTGTCGAGGTGATGGAGATGGAGGGTAATATCGCGCCGGATTCAAAGACTGCTGAGGATCTGAAGATCGTTGGAGAGGCGCTTAAGACAATAGAGCGCCAGATTGTCTTCACCCGTGATTATCAGGATCTCGGCGTGCAATCGCCGGAGTGGTTTAATGTCGGGACGATTGTATCTGGCACCGTCTCAGATGCTCATGATGCTCCGACTGTGGATAATCAGGTACAAAACCTTGAAGTCTACGCTGACCCGCTTTTTGAGAAGGTGATCTATAATCTGTTTGACAATGCCGTCCGGCATGGCGAGAAAATAACGACGATACGGTTCACCAGCGAAGAAACTCCGGAGGGCCTGAAACTGATTTGTGAGGATGACGGCGTTGGTGTTCCGGCCGATGTCAAGGAGAAAATTTTCAACCGTCAGTATTTCCAGCACACTGGTCTGGGCCTTTTCCTATCAAAAGAGATTCTCTCGATTACCGGGATGATCATCACAGAAACAGGGATCCCGGGAGAGGGAGCACGGTTTGAGATTCTGATGCCGGAAGGAATGTGGCGAAAAGTATAATCTCTGCTAAACGATTGGTGCTTGGTGGGAAAAAACAGGTAATCCTGTCCTGAATGACAATATTGGCATTGCCGCCTGCCACTTACTCCCACCCTCCTTTCAGTCGGGCTGCTCGTCTCACGCAAGCGGCTGATGTATCAGTGGTTTTCTGGCTTCCTTTTACGCCCGACCCCCTCACTTTTCCTCCGCTTGCGCGTGAGGAAAAACACGCGTGAAACGATAATTTCAGGCTTGTTTGATGAAAAACGAGTGTGAGGTGCCAGCCTCTCACATGTTTTGGTATGAATCACGAAGTGATTTTTATCCCAAATGGGGTTGTCATTTTCAGATAAGTTCATGGGTTCCGGCTGCTACTATGGAACGCCTCCAGCGTCTCCGCTCGCTTCGCTCACGGGCACGCTTCCGGCTGGATAAACAAACGAAACAGGGTGGTTTCCAGAAAGTAGTAAATAGCAGTAAAATGATAATCAAATTAAATGTCTTATTATATATTAATCAAAGGAACGGTTGCAAAGAAGAGGATTACCATCCAAAAAATCCATGAAACGACTGCCATGCCAGAGTAATATTATCCTTTAATCAGTGTGCCATGAAAACCGAAGAAGAACAATCTAAAACCTCCCTTCGAAAGGCAGCGGAAGAGCTCCCGGAGAGTGAAAATATATTCAGAACTATATTTGAGACATCTATTGATGCCATCTATCTGCATGAGAGGGCACCTGACGCTCTCGGGCACATTCTTCTGGCAAATGCGGCAGCGTCAGAGATGCTTGGTTATACCAATGAAGAATTTCTTGAGCTCACTGTGACGGAACTCAATGATCCCACCTATGAAAAGCCCCTTTCCTCCATTCTTAATGAACTGAAAACAGAGCGGAGAAAAACGTTTGAGTGGGCTCATCTTACAAAAGACGGGAGGAGTCTGCCGGTTGAGATTAGTGTGACCCTTTTTGAATCCGGCGGCAGAACGCTGGCTGTATCGAGTGTCAGGGATATCAGTGGCTGGAAAAAGGAGGGAGAGGCACTGCATGCTTCTGAGATCCGGTACCGGGGACTCTTTGAGGCGGCTCAGGACGGGATTCTTATCCTCGATGCCGGGACCGGTGAGATTGTTGAGGTGAATCCATCTTTAATCGACCTGCTTGGTTTCTCCCGTGAACAGCTCCTTGGAAAAAAACTCTGGGAATTGGGGATTTTCAGTGATATTGTTGCGAACAAGGATAACTTCGATGAACTGCAACGGAAAGGTTTCATCCGGTACGAAGATTTGCCACTTAAAACCGCTGATGGAAAAGGGAAAGCCGTGGAGTTTGTCAGTAACGTCTACATGGTCGAGAATAAGAAAGTCGTCCAGTGCAATATTCGTGATGTCACCGATCGTAAGCAGGTGGAAGAGGCACTGCATGCTTCTGAGATCCGGTACCGGGGACTCTTTGAGGCGGCTCAGGGCGGGATTCTTATCCTCGATGCCGGGACCGGGAAAATCGTTGAGGTGAATCCCTATTTAATCGACCTGCTTGGTTTCTCCCGTGACCAGTTCCTTGGGAAAAACATCTGGGATCTGGGGGTTTTCAGGGATCTTGTTGCGAACAAAGATAACTTTGAAGAACTGCAACGGAAAGAATACATCCGGTACGAAGACCTGCCGCTTGAAACCGCTGATGGAAGACAGATAGCCGTGGAGTTTGTCAGTAACGTCTACACGGTTGAGAATAAGAAAGTCGTCCAGTGCAACATTCGTGATGTCACCGATCGTAAGCAGGTGGAAGAGGCACTTCATGCTTCTGAGATCCGGTACCGGGGGCTTTTTGAGGCGGCTCAGGACGGGATTCTTATCCTCGATGCCGAGACCGGTGAGATCGTTGAGGTGAATCCATCTTTAATCGACCTGCTTGGTTTCTCCCGTGAACAGCTCCTTGGAAAAAAACTCTGGGAATTGGGGATTTTCAGTGATATTGTTGCGAACAAGGATAACTTCGATGAACTGCAACGGAAAGGTTTCATCCGGTACGAAGATTTGCCGCTTAAAACCGCTGATGGAAAAGGGAAAGCCGTGGAGTTTGTCAGTAACGTCTACACGGTCGAGAATAAGAAAGTCGTCCAGTGCAATATTCGTGATATCACCAAGCGTAAAAAAGCAGAAGACGCACTTAGGACCATCAACAAAAAACTCAATCTTCTTTCCAGTATTACCCGGCATGATATTATCAATCAGATATCAGCGGCAGAGATGTTTGTCGAGCTGATGGAGATGGAGGGTGAAATTCCTCAGGATTCGAAGGGCGCAGAGGATCTGAAAAAAGTTGCCGATGCCCTGAATACAATTGAACGGCAGATTGTCTTTACACGGGATTACCAGGATCTTGGCGTTCTTTCTCCGGGCTGGCAAAAGGTAGGGCTCATCATTGACGAGACGACTGGCACCGTAACCAAAGAACTGACGGTAAAAAATGAGGTGAGAATTCTTGAAATCTTTGCCGACCCCCTCTTTGAGAAGGTGATCTTCAATCTCTTTGACAATGCTGTCCGTCATGGTGAGAAAATAACCACGATACGGTTTTACAGTGAAGAAACACCAGAGGGGTTCAAAGTTGTCTGTGAGGACGACGGGATAGGCATCCTGGCTGATTTCAAGGAGAAGATCTTCAACCGGCAGTATTTCAAGCATACCGGTCTGGGGCTCTTTCTCTCACGGGAGATTCTCTCGATCACCGGGATGACAATTGCTGAGACCGGTGTGCCGGGAGAGGGTGCCCGGTTTGAGATTCTGGTGCCGGAAGGAATGTGGCGATCAGGATAGTCTCTGCCTCATAACAGGCAGGTGGTGGGAGGAAAAGCAGATACTCCTGTCCTAAAGTGACAATACTGGCATTGCCGCCTGCCACTCACTTACACCCTACTTTCAGTCGGGCTGCTCGTTTCGTGATAGGCGGCTGATGTGGCTGGTGGTGTTCTGGGATCTCTTACGCCCGAACCCCTCACTTTTCCTCCGCTTACGCGTGAGGAAAAACACGCGTGAAACGATAATTTCAGGCTTGTTTGATGAAAACATGCATGAAATGAATATTTCAGGCACTGTTTGATGAAAAATCACGAAGTGATTATTATCCCAAATGGGGTTGTCATTTTCAGATAAGCTCATGGGTTCCGGCTGCTACCATGGTACGCCTCCAGCGTCACCGTTCGCTACGCTCACGGACACGCTTCCGGCTGGATAAACAAACGAAACAGGGTGGTTTCCAGAAAGTAGTAAATAGCAGTAAAATGATAATCTAACTAAAAAGTCTCATAATATATTAATCAAAGGAACGGTTGCAAAGAAGAGGATTACCATCCAAAAAATCCATGAAACGACTGCCATGCCAGAGTAATATCATCAGTTACAGTGTGCCATGAAAACCGAAGAAGAACAATCCAAATATTCTCTCCGAAAGGCAGCGGAAGTTCTCCGGGAGAGTGAAAATATATTCAGAACTATATTTGAGACATCTATTGATGCCATCTATCTGCATGAGAGGGCACCTGACGCTCTCGGGCACATTCTTCTGGCAAATGCGGCAGCGTCAGAGATGCTTGGTTATACCAATGAAGAATTTCTTGAGCTCACTGTGACGGAACTCAATGATCCCACCTATGAAAAGCCCCTTTCCTCCATTCTTAATGAACTGAAAACAGAGCAGAGAAAAACGTTTGAGTGGGCTCATCTTACAAAAGACGGGAGAAGTCTGCCGGTTGAGATTAGTGTGACACTGTTTGAATCCGGCGGCAGAACGCTGGTTGTATCGAGTGTCAGGGATATCAGCGACCGGAAAAAGGCGGAACATGAGTTAAAGCAGGCCCTTGCAGAACGGGGGGGCCTTCTGAGTGAAATCCACCACCGGGTGAATAACAATCTGCAGGTACTGCTTTCGATGCTGACGCTGGAGGAGATCAGCTATCAGGACGAACTCGCCACGAATACGCTTGCTAACAATCTTCTTTTAGAGATGGAAAACCGGATTCGTTCCATTGCTCTTGTGCACGAAAATATATACCGGTCTGACGACCTGACCGGCATCCGCCTATGGAGCCATCTGAACCTTATGGCCCAGGAGATCCTGACCTCAGAAATTGGCCGGGTTTACATCGCTTATACCGTTACGGGTGGAGAGGATGTTGTTATTCCTGAGGACATGGCCGTGCTTCTAAGCCTCGCGATAAATGAGATCCTGACAAACATTGTAAAATATGCGTTCCCGGACAAAAAGCAGGGAACAGTCAGTATGGTGGTTCATGAAGAACCTGAGCAGTTCTGTCTTGATATCAGCGATGATGGTGTAGGTATGCCTGTGGATATGGATCTGAGTACTACAGAATCGGTGGGGCTCAGCATGATCTATAATGTGGTAACGGTTCAGCTTGGGGGAACTATTGAACTGCTGGAAGGAAAGGGGACCACGTATCATATCTGTATTCCCGGAACGTTTCGGTCTGAACAGAACCCCCAGGGTAAAACAGATAAGATAGCGTGATTTAGATAAGTATTTCGTTGATAAGGCGAAAAGTAAAAATTTGACGGAGTGCAGTCACATTACATTAAGCCACTGTTCGATTGATTCTGAGAGAGGAACTTTTTAGAACAAAATGATGACAGAGCAACACCATGAGCGTGATCCCCCATGACAACTAACCAAGAACAACAATCTTCTGGATTCTTTAAAGGAAAAAACCGATGGAGGATTGCAGCCATCGGGATCCTTGCTGCCATCATACTGATTGTGGTAGCAGGATTCGGATTCGCGTATCTCCAGAACCCCATCAAACAATATACCGGACAGCCGGAACCGATCACCATCGGTACATCACCAATAGAGGTATCCGGGCTCCTTTTTATTGCTGAAAATCAGGGTTTTTTTGAAGACAATGGTCTCAATGCAACCATAAAAGGGTATGATGCGGGAGCTCTTGCTATGAAAGATCTTGAGGCAGGAACGATTGATATCGCAACTTCATCTGAGCTGGTGTTTACCCGGAATGTCCTGAATAATAAACAAATGCATGGGATTGCAAGTATTGGTACATCGGATTTTGAATATATTATCGCCCGGAAAGACAGTGGAATAGCCAATGTTTCTGATCTGAAAGGGAAAAAGATCGGCGTTGCACGAGGCACCAGTGCTGATTTCTATCTTAGCAGATTCCTTGCATTAAATGGCATAAATCCACAGGATGTTACCATTATCAATCTCAAACCTGCTAATATGACAGAACCTCTGAAAAACGGGGAAGTAGACGCTGTCAGTACCTGGGATCCGTATGCCTCTGCTGTTGTGAATTATTTTGGAGATGCCGTTTTAGTCTGGCCATCGCAGGAAGGACAATTGATGTACTGGATAGCGAACTACAAAAATGATCTTCTCACAGATCGTCCGGAAATAATCGTCCGGTTTCTGCGATCATTGAGTCAGGCAGAAGATTTTGTCGTGAACCATCCCGATGAGGCAAAGAAGATCGTGCAAAACCGACTGGGTTCAGATGATGCGTATATAGATAAAATCTGGCCGAAAACACACCTTATGCTCTCGCTGGACCAGTCGCTTATCCTTGCAGCGGAAGACGAAACACGATGGCTGATTGAGAATAATCTGACTACATCAAAAGAGATGCCGAATTATCTGGAGTATTTCTGTACGGAGGATCTGTTAGTGGTACAACCCGAAGCAGTGAAAATTATCCGTTGAATTCCATAAGGTGTCCATGAATATTAAAGAACAGATCCGGCTCAGTGTCTTGATCTCCCTGATAATTGTCATTGTGATATCGGGTTCGGTCGTTTACATCTCTCTTGTTGAGAAGGATTTACAATATCAGGAAAATCTCGCAGCTGAAGTGGTACGGGGAGGGTACGAACTTTCCCAACTCTCACATCAATATTTCTTCACCGGCGAACTCCGTCCCCTCATCCAGTGGCAGGAGCGTTATGATTCACTTCAGCCGATTATAAGCAAACTGAAACCAACAAACGCTCAGGAAGAGCGAAGTATTTCGATCATCAGACAGAGCAATATACAACTCGGCCAGATCATAGAGGAATTCCCGAAGCCAGATGAATCTGAACCCACTCCACTTATTCTCTCGGCAGTTTTCCCCATGGTCACCTGGAACCGGAATCAGGTCCAGACACAGGGACTGATCTTTGAGTCATGGGAACTCCGCCAGTTATACAATGCTGACCTGCTCGATATTGGGTTCTTAAACGAGATCTTCATCCTTATACTCATTATTGCGATGTTTATCATCATCAGCGTCAATTACCTGCTCCTTAGCCGCCGACTTGTATTGTCAATACAGGAAATCAATGCGGGAACCGAGGCGTTCACTGACGGCAACTTTTCGTACCGGATACCAGTAACCAAGGATGACGAGATCGGGGGTATCGCCCGCGGGCTCAATACGATGGCGGAGGAAATTAAGAACGTGACGGCCTCAAGGGATGAACTGAACCGGGAGATTGCTGAACGCAGGCAGGCAGAAGAAGAGCTTCGTGAGAGTGAAGTCCGGTTCAGGACCATGAGTGACTGGACACAGGACTGGGAATATTGGCTTACCCATAACCGGGAAGTTGTCTACTGCTCACCGTCCATTGAATCTATCACCGGTTATTCTGTGGATGAATTTATGTCAGATAAGAACCTGATCGACAGAATGATCCACCCTGATGATCGTGCCCTGTGGGAGGAACACACCCCGATCCATACGGAAAGAGGGGATCAGAAGAATGAGAACCCCACAGAGATTGAATTCCGCATTATCACAAAAGATGGGAAAACACGCTGGATCAGTCATATCTGCCGGGCAATTTATGCAGATGACGGAACCTGGGCCGGAAGACGAATCTCCAATCGCGACATCACCAAGCGTAAAAAAGCAGAAGACGCACTCAGGACCGTCAACAAAAAGCTCAACCTCCTCTCCAGCATTACCCGGCATGATATCATCAATCAGGTGACAGGGGCAGAGATGTTTGTCGAGCTGATGGAGATGGAGGGTGAAATTCCTCAGGATTCGAAGGGTGCTGAGGACCTGAAAAAAGTTGCCGATGCCCTGAAGACGATTGAGCGGCAGATTGTCTTTACACGGGATTATCAGGATCTTGGTGTTCAGTCTCCGGGCTGGCAGAAGGTAGGACTAATCATTGACCAAACAGCTCCTACTGGAATCCAGGGACTAACCTTACTCAATGAGGTGGGAGATCTTGAGATCTATGCCGATCCCCTCTTTGAGAAGGTGGTCTATAACCTGTTTGACAACGCCGTCCGTCATGGTGAGAAAATAACCACGATACGGTTTTACAGCGAAGAAACACCGGAGGGGTTCAAAGTCGTCTGTGAGGACGACGGGATAGGCATCCCGGCTGATGTTAAAGAGAAGATCTTCAACCGGCAGTATTTCAAGCATACCGGTCTGGGGCTCTTTCTTTCACGGGAGATAGTCTCGATCACCGGGATGACTATTTCTGAAACCGGTGTGCCGGGAGAGGGAGCACGGTTTGAGATTCTGGTGCCGGAGGGGATGTGGCGATCAGGATAGTCTCTGCCTCATAACAGGCAGTTGGTGGGAGGAAAAGCAGATACTCCTGTCCTAAAGTGACAATACTGGCATTGCCGCCTGCCACTCACTCCCACCCTCCTTTCAGTCGGGCTGCTCGTTTCGTGATAGGCGGCTAATGTGGCCGGCGGTTTCTTAGGCTCTTTCTTACGCCTGAACCCCTCACTTTTCCTCCGCTTGCGCGTGAGGAAAAACACGCGTGAAACGATAGTTTCAGGCTTGTTTGATGAAAAACGGGTGTGAGGTGTCAGCCTCTCACATGTTTTGATATGAATCACGAAGTGATTTTTATCCCAAATGGGATTGTCGTTTTCAGATGAGTTCATGGGTTCCGGCTGCTACTACGTAACGCCTCCAGCGTCTCCGTTCGCTTCGCTCACGGGCACGCTTCCGGCTGTGGTGTGTGTTGATATTACCCAAGTTTGTCAGTTGGGTTATATTTGTGGGAAAAATGCAAGTTCTATTGTCCGAAAGACAGTATTATCCGAAATCCAAGCTCAAAGTGAAGAGTTTAAGAGAGATATTTTTACAAATACCTAGAACTGTCAATAAATTTCAATGCTCCTTCGTTAAACCTTTCATAAAAGCTGCTGTATACCACCCGGTTCTCGTGATCTACCAAAGAATTGTAGACCCGATTCAATTTAGCGATTGACGGTTCTTCTTTTGAATAGAATCCAAATGTCAGTGTAAGAAGAAATTCCACCGGAAATATCTTCCGCGATCGAATGATGAATCCAGACTCAACTGCTGCGCAGGCAATGTCTTCAAAAAAACGGCATTTGCCAGCTCTTTGCCAAACAAACGCCAATTTAAGCCCCGATTGGAAAATATGAGCACTTTGCAGGAAGGGTATATAAAGGTACCGAGTTAGTAAGTGCGAAAAAAGTAGGAAGCCCTATTGGGTGGGTATATAGACAGGTAGGCCGGCCATTTTGGTCAACGAGGCTACACGTTAACCGATGACACATGCAATGTATTTCTTAAATTTTGTCATGGATTCATCCGGATTATTTGTACCCGTTCTCCAACCCAACTGCGGTGAACCAGTAATCTTCTTGAAGATGCACAGGGTTTGGCGATTTTTTCAACAACTTTAGATCATATGATTTTGATTTCCCTTGGCTGCTCTGCCACTGATAGATCCGTCATCATAATACTATTGCAATAATACTGCACCCTTATATTAAAGAGATTTGGCTTTTAATTTTGGAATCTCTCATTAATATTGACTGGATTGATGAGAGTGCCGACTTGATCTATTCCTGATCCGCTGACTGATGGGGTTTGTTTGTATTGTTCATCGTTTTCAGATTTTCTATTGTTTCTTTTTGTCTGAATTGTTTGGGAGGGGTCATAGATAATGAAATTCCATGAAGAGAAATCCTGATTTAAGGCTGTCAAAAAAGAATGAGCGGATACAACGCACCCTTTCTCGAAAAAAGGAAGGGAAATTCTGAAGACAAAAGATTATTGGAGACATGAATCATACTAAATCATATCGAGTATATGGATAAATCAGATTTTCAGACTCCGATCGCCTGGCACTCATTCACACTCGAAGATGTCTATGA
>Ga0208905_1000258_pt1 | contig 26925 bp, 22 predicted proteins | sample AntAceMetag02UKS_FD_184776 | JGI IMG/M metagenome (GOLD analysis project Ga0208905, IMG submission 184776) | Saline lake microbial communities from Ace Lake, Antarctica - Antarctic Ace Lake Metagenome 02UKS (SPAdes) (version 2) | ecosystem: Environmental > Aquatic > Non-marine Saline and... | reverse complement strand
CAAAAGACCTGACCCCCCGGGCCCGTTTCTGCACCTCGGTCCCCCGTTCGATCAGGGTCGTCTGAAAACCCGCCTTCTGCAGTACAAGGGCCGCGAAGAATCCCGCGGGGCCGCTCCCGATAACCACGGCCCGTTCATCCCTCTTGCGCGAGGGGATCTCAAGCACCGGGGCAACGGCAGGCTCGCCCCCCGTGAGTTCCTCCGACAGGACCGCGACCCGTATCTGCCAGTGGATATCGCTTCTTTTGCGGGCATCGAGACTTTTGTGCGCGATCTGCCAGGAGAACGCGCCTATCCCCAGCTCCTTCGCAATCGCCTCCCGCAGATCCCCCTCCTGATAATCGGGGGGCAGATTGAATGATAATTCCTTGTATCCCATGCCCACGCGCACCCGTCCTTAGTAATGATTGATAGATACCACAATCTCGATCAAAATGTGCCGGGAAGATTAGCGGTCAGCGGCCAGGGATTCCCCACGACTCTTTCAGCCGTTCCAGATTCTCAATCAGCAGGTTCATATAGGTCTCTTCCAGGTCGATCATTTCCCTGTCTTTCCCCCGCAGCCACTCCGCCAGCCAGGCACAGCGAAGGGCGATGACAAACTCGGGGAACAGTCTCCAGCTTTCGGCGCTGATGACCGACGCCTCCCGCATGGCCCCGATAAAGGCGGCGGCAAGGTTATCGGTCAGGCCGGAAGGATGCTCCATTCCGATGCAGCCGATCAGGTTGGCGGCATCATATATCTCGGGCTTGATCCCGCAGAACTCCCAGTCGATGACCGACGCGATGGCATCTCCCTTCCAGATGACGTTCAGGGGATGGTAGTCCCCGTGGCAGAAGGCCACTGGGAGGGTGTCGTGGGCTTTCATGAAGGATCGGCGCAGAAAATCGAAGACCGGCGCGAACCGCGGAGCCGCATCGGGGGCGTGCTGTCCGATATCTTGGTCCAGCTTGATGATGTAATCCTTCAGCGAGAAGAGGGGCATGCCTCGAACAGAGGAAAGCCGCTTCGCGTGCCGGGAAAGGGCGCAGAGAAAGCGCGCCAGGGCCTCGCCCTTCGCGGTGTCGCTGATATACCGGGGCCGGTCCAGAGGCGTCCCCGCGATAAAGGGAGAGACCTGCCACCAAGCCTCATCACAAAATACCAGAGATTGGCCCTCCGGTGTCTTGAGATAGGGAACAACCTGTTTCAGGCCGTCGGCGTGAAGATCGTCCAGGATCCTGCTGATCAGCTGTTTCCGTTCGCGGCAGTCTGGAGCGATCTGCTCTACAATAAAAAGTCCGCCTGCCTCGTCTTCAAAAGCCGTACGAAAAAGGGCGCGTTCCGGACTCCCCTGCAGGTCACAATCGGGCCGGATGGTTTTCAGGCAAAGGTTCCAATGTGAGAGGACGGTTCTGATTGTTTCCGGTGAAATCATACGGCATCACAGCAGGCCTGGAGCTCCCCCGACAGGACCGAGACCCTTATCTGCCAGGAGAACGCCCCTGCCCCCAGTTCCTTCGCGAGCGCCCCTCGCAGATTGAATGATGGAGTAAAAGGGGACAGGCTACTTTTTCTCAACATGACAAAAAACTTATCCCTAAAACCACCCACCAGCCTCGATATTGACACCCTCGCTCCTTCATAAAAAGTAGCCTGTCCCCTTTTACTCTCTGACTATCTCGCCTGTATTGATCTGTTTATTCATCTTTCGATATCGCCCGTTCAAAACCTGATAGAATCTGCTAACCGGTTAAACCTATTAGCGTTATATGCCAAGGAGTATTGTAGAAAAGGCAAGCAGCTGTTTAGACTTCGAGAATCGACGCGTTCGTAAAAGGCTCCAATGCGCCCCTGTGTGGCGGGCAGAGGAAGCGTGCCGGATCAATGGCTGTGACTGCGCTCACCGGATACATCTATTTCAGCAGTTCAAAGGCAACGCGGCAGTACATCTCAACACCGGTCAACAGGACATCTTCATTGAAGTCAAATTCCGGATTATGGAGGGGTGCACATCCCTCACGTCCCACACCGAGAAAGAAATAACACCCTTTTGACTTTTCCAGGTAGAAGGCCATGTCTTCGCCGCCCATGGTCCGCTCAGGTTCAATGACCCGCTCCTTGCCGAAGGCATCCGTCGCACATGTGCGAACAACCTCGGCCATCGATTCATCATTCAGCAATGGCGGGTACCCCTGCTCATATTTCAGTTCGTAATCCGCGCCCATTGATTCGCAAACGCCACGAACAACCTTTTCGATGCGCTGGGGCCAGGAGTCCCAGATATCACGGTCGAACGTTCGTGTCGTACCGCACATCCTGGCTTCCCCGGGGATAACGTTAAAGGTAGTGCCGGCCTGGAAAGAGCCGACCGTAACCACGGTCGGGGTCAAGGGATTCATCTGCCGGCTTGCAATGCGTTGCAGCGCGTTAACGACCTGGGTTCCAACCTCAAGCGCATCCACACACAGATGGGGCATGGCGCCATGGCCCCCTTTGCCGATAATCTTAATGTCAAAGCGATCCATAGCCGCCATGAGGGAACCAGCCTTCACCCCTATGGTGTTCTCGGGTATGGCAGGCCACAGATGGCACCCTACGGAGAAATCCACATGGGGATTTTCCATAACACCCGCCTCAATCATCGGTTTGGCGCCTCCGGGGCCCTCTTCAGCCGGCTGAAAAAGGAACTTGATGTTCCCGCTCAGCTTATCCCTTACCTTGTTTAAAATGGTTGCGGCACCCAGGACCATGGACATATGGCCGTCATGGCCGCACGCATGCATCGCGCCCTCGTGCGTTGAAGAAAAGGGAAGTCCCGTTGCTTCGGCAACGTAAAGGGCATCTATGTCGGATCGTACCATCAATGTTTTACCGGGTCTATCCAACTTCATCAGACCCACGACACCAGTCTGGGCAATTCCCGTCTGTACTTCAAGCCCCTGCTTTTTCAGGTATTCCGCTACATACGCGGAAGTTTTCTTTTCCGTGTACGCGGGTTCCGGGATCAGATGCAGATCTCGACGCATTTTAATGATAAGGTCTTTATGGTCACACAGGAGTTTTGTAAGATCCATCATGGGAATATCTCCGTATATTTGAGGATGCCTCGACACAGACAGGCTGAAGTAAAATCCAAGGTTACAGCATAGTACGATAGCCGGGCGGGATGAAGTTTTCCTTCATCCCGCCGGCAGTTTACAAGCTTACAAGTCGACAAACTTACGGACGTGTTCCTTATCCATAGGCTTGGTGAGCAAGGAAACAACGATCAAAACAACAAAATTAATGACCAGGCCTTGTATCCCTGCATGGATACCCCAAAACTTCGGGATAAGATGGAGCACAATCCCATAATTGTACAGTACACCCACAAGGAGTCCGCAGATTGCCCCGGCCTTTGTCGCCCTCGGCCAGAAGAATGTTGCGAGTGCCAACGGGAGTAGCTGAACAATGGAGCCATACGCTCCCAGCAGGAGCGAAACCAGTGTCTGCCCACCAAAGATTGCAACCAGATATGAGACCGCACCGAATCCCACTACGGAAATCCGGATCCACATGGTTGCCTCTTTATCCGTGTGTTTCTCCTTTTTCAGGGGCTCCACAAGATCCTGGGCAAAGATGGCGCCTGCTGCATGGGTAATGGTATCCTGCGTAGACATAGCAGCGGCAAGGGCTGCGGCCAGAACCAATCCTACTATGATAGCCGGAAATTTCATGTGAATGAACATCCAGGGTAAAATCCGATCAGGGGCACCCAATACATCAGGAGTAACCTGCATAATTCCGGCAAACCCGATAAAGAGAACCGGCACGAGAAAGATAGCAAAGGTGGGGTACAGAACGATGGTTTGCTTGATCACCTTTTCGCTCTTCGCTGTATAGGCCTTCATAAATAAATGAGGCCACATGGCAAACCCCAGCACCGACACCAGCAACGCACTGCTGTATGCCGCAAAACTCATTTTGCTTCCAGGACCAACAAGAAGATGCGTTGGGTTGGCCGCTGCAATCTGCTGAAACATTTCGGTGGGCCCCCCATATAGTTTAAAAGCAAAGTAGAGCCCCAAGACCCAGGCGATCGTGACCATAAAGATGCCCTGGAAGACGTTGGTCCACGCGACACCTCGCACGCCGCCGTAAAAGACATAGATGAGAACCACCACATAGGCAATAAGTGCTCCAGCCCAAAACGGTATACGTCCTCCTGACGCAATCTCAAAAACATATGCGCTGCCCTTCATCTGCAGGGTGATATACTGGACGAATGCCAGGATGGAAACAACCGCAATGATTACAGACAATGCCTTGGATTGAAACCTGTCCGTAAAGAGCTGCGCCTGGGTAACGTAATGAAATTTTTGTCCTGCCCGAAACGCCCGGGGGCCCCATAACCACCATGGCACCAGGCCCAGAGCGCAATAAGCTAAGATATAAAAGGATGCCGCTCCCTTGGAATAGGCCCAGCCAGGCCCGCCAAGATAGGCGAAAGCGCTAAAAATAGCCCCACCCATCAAAAAGTACATGACAACAAAACCAAGGTTCCTGCTGGCGGCAATATATTCAACCACAGAGCTTTCCCTGCCACGGCCTGCCCAGGTTCCCAGAAACATAACAAAAAACAGATAGATAAAAATGATTACGGTAACGGTGATCCATGGCATTAGATACTACCCCCTTTCGTAGAATCCTTCTCTTCAGTAAGGTAAACGATCAGAAGCGTTATAAATTCTATTACAATAAACAATACGATGAAAAACATTCCAAAAGGCATTCCCAACACAATTGGTTCGACAGCATTAGCAAACAACCAATAGAATGCCTGGACCAGAATGATCAGGCACAACACAATGAAAAATATTATTCCCCTTGTTTTCTCTCTCGATGGAGTCCCAGGTTTAAAAACCGAGATTCCATACCCGTCGCTCTCCTGATTGTTGTTCATAGGTGCCCCCTTTCCTTTTTTTCATAATGGTTTTAATGCGATGGTTCTCAAGTAGTTGAAAAAATATCTTGTGTCAAGTTTTATTCCTCACCCTCGTTCCTCAACAGAAGTATTGCATTATAAGGTCTCGATGGTATGCCCCCGAATCATACCAAGATCACCCACGGCGACCGGATCCGTAAAAATGGGTTGCTATCTTGGACAAATCATATTATTCCTTTCGCGTTGCGGCCGGAATTATGCGTAGGGCAGCGCGAAGGGAGTGGGAATTCATGTCGGAAAATCTTTCATTCTCCGCGGGGAGGAAGGCCCTGGCAATGATCAGGGATGGCGGCCTGAACCCCGATCAGGTGAAGGTTGTCACCGGGGCGGCCGGCGGCCCCAAGTGCCTGATTCTGGGTCATCTCGACGGCACCATCTTTTCGAACTGGCTCGCCGGGAGAAAAGAGCCCCTGTTCCTGCTGGGCTCTTCCGCGGCCGCCTGGCGATTCGCGTGTGTATCACAGGGAAAACCCCTGGAGGCCATCGACCGGTTTCAGACCACCTACGTGAACCAGCGCTACTCGGAGAAACCCTCCACGGAGGAGATCACCGCCGAGAGCGTCGCCTTTCTGAACACCTTTCTCGGCGACAGGGGAGAGAAAGAGATCCTCAGCCACCCCTATCTCAGGATGAGCATCATGTCTACCAAATGCCGGGGGCTGACGGCAAGCGACCGAAAGGGCGCGCTCCTGCCAGGGCTCCTCATCGCCGCCCTTCTTAATATCGTCAGCCGGAGGTCTCTGGGACTCTTCTTCGAAAGGACACTGCTGTACGACGGGAGAGATCTTCCCCCCTTCTTCAACATGGACGGGTTCCCCATCCGGAAGATCCCCCTCACCGAGGAGAATCTCAAGCCCGCACTCCTGGCATCGGGATCGATCCCCGTGGTCATGTCACGCGTTACCGATATACCGGGGGCCCCGAAGGGAACGTACCGGGACGGGGGGATCATCGACTACCACATGGATGTGCCCTTTACAAAGGACGGCGACGGAATCGTCCTTTTTCCCCACTATATGGGCCGCATCATACCGGGATGGTTCGACAAGACCCTTCCGTGGAGAAAGCCGACCCCCGCGCACGTGGAAAGCCTGCTCCTCCTGCACCCCACCGAGGCGTTCATGCGGCGGCTCCCCTACGGCAGGGCACCCGACCGGAACGATTTTCACCTCTTCAAAGGCCGGGATAAGGAACGTATAGATTTCTGGACCAAAGCGATACAGGAGAGCAGACGCCTGAGTGAGGAGTTTATCGACGCCGTTGAGAGCGGAAGAATCCGTGAGCTGGTCAGGCCCCTGCCGGAGTGAGGGGCGTCACGTCTACCGTGCAGCCCGCCTAGCCGTCACTCATTTCCTCCATCCCGTTCGGGGAACAAAAACCAGCCAGACCTGTTTTCCGTTGACGTAACTTTGGAAAATCGATATTTTACACATGCATAATATGATACTTTTGATCACGACTTTGTGTTTTATCGGGAAGGAAGGAGGGTCCCATGGATCAAGAATCAGAAGGCCTGTCTCACGAAAGACACGGGGCGGCGGGTGAAATCTTCAATCGCCAGAGGGCGGCCCGCCTGGAAAAACCTTATCTGTCGTTAAACGAACGGCTGGATGTGCTCAAGAGACTCGAGCAACTACTGGTGGACAACCAGGAGAAGATAGCGGATGCCATATCGGAGGACTTTGGTAACCGCTCACGCCATGAAACGAAGATTCTCGAAATTTTCCCTGCAGTCTCGGCTCTGCGTCATACGCGTCGAAAACTAAAAAAATGGATGAAGATTCAGAGCAGACATGTGGCAATAACATTCTGGGGAGCCCGCAATCGGGTTATTCCGCAACCTAAAGGAGTGGTCGGTATCATTGCTCCCTGGAATTACCCTCTGTTTCTGGTAATCAGCCCCCTGACCAGTGCTCTTGCTGCGGGCAACCGCTGTATGATCAAGATGGCGGCAAATTCTCAAAGACTCTGCAATCTGCTCCATCAATTGTTTTCCGAGGCATTTGACGAGGATCTTGTCGCGGTTCTTCCCGGGGTATCTTCCGGTGATTTTACTCCCCTTCCCTTTGACCACCTCATTTTTACGGGTTCACCCGCATCCGGGCGGACCGTGATGAAAACCGCCGCCGGAAACTTGACACCCGTGACCCTCGAGCTTGGCGGAAAATCTCCCACCATCGTGTGTGAAGATTTCGATATCAGACAGGCGGCAGAGCGTATCCTCTACGGAAAGTTTATAAATTCCGGGCAGACCTGTATCGCCCCGGACTACCTGTTTCTCCCCGAACAGATGGTGGATGCTTTCGTGGAAATGTCCAAAGAGATTATGGCATACCGCTACGCTGAGCTTGCATCTGCCGACTATACTTCCGTAGTCGATGCCAAAAGCTACGATCGTCTTATCGCGACACTTGACGACGCCCGTTCAAAAGGAGCCACACTGGTCGATCTTATCCCCGACCGCGAATCGGATGAAGGGCTCAGGAAGATTCAACCCACGATAGCCCTCAATGTTACGGAAGAGATGGAACTGATGCAACGGGAAATCTTCGGCCCGATACTGCCCATCAAGACCTACACACATACTGACGAGTGCATCGAATACATCAACGCACATGGAAAACCGCTGGCCCTCTATCTTTTCACAAAAGACCGGGCACTTCAGAAAAAAATACTCATGCATACCATGTCGGGCGGTGTGTGCATAAATGACTGCACCATGCACGTGGTCCAGCACGACATGCCCTTTGGCGGTGTCGGCAACAGCGGCATGGGCCAATATCACGGGTACGAAGGTTTTGTGGAGCTTTCCAAGCTCCGCCCCATATTCATACAAGCCGCCAGGCCCCTGAGCGCTTCTCTTCTCTATCCCCCCTACGGGAGAATCTTTAAGACAATGTATAACCTGTTAATCAAAATTAGGAGGTTTTGAACGGATCGGATATGAGGTCAATTTTAGGACAGATACCCTTCTATCTCCCGGGACGCCCGTGAGATGAGATCGCCGAGAAACTTCTCATTCTTCTCGGAATTGCCGCCGCGCTCCCACATAAAGGACACGCTCTGCACCGGCACGCCGAATACCCCCTCCAGGAGGGAGAGGGTCGCGTTTTTTCTGTCCTCCACCTTTTGGCGGTCCGCGTAGCTGTCCCCCGCCCCTTCATTAAATCCGAAGTCATCCACGATCATAACGCTGTCCAGCGAGCCCAACCCCAGAGAACCCCTGAGCGTATCCCAGAACGGTTGGTCGGCCTTGTGCGCGCCCATATCGGCGGAGTTGGCGACGATAAAAGGTAATGGCACGGACGCACCGAGGGCATCCTTCAGCGGCATCGCGTGGGCACCCATCTCGCCGAGGTACCGGACGATATACCCGGTCGCCTCCGCGTAGTGGTCGGTGGCAACCACCGTCATGACGGCAGGATCGTTGCCCAGTTTTTCCAGGATGGGGCGCCACCGGCCGTCGATGGAGGAATGCGTAAGGTAGCTGTCGACAAAGCGCGCGGCGCTCGCGCGTATCTGATCGTCCGGAACCGCCGGGGAGAAAGCCTCCCTGATCCTCCGGGAGATCACCTCACCATAACCGATGGGGGTGGTACTCCCCTCCTCCCAGGTGGGATTGACGATCCCGTCCCAGAACGTCTCCGGGTCCGCGACCCCCAAGGCGGCGAGACCGCTTCGCTCCAGCTCCGCCGTCAGGGTATCGTCCTGGGCGAACCTGACGGCGTCTGGGCTGAGTGTCCCAGACCAATCGAATATGACCAGCTTTTCAATCATCGCCCTGATCCCATGAAAAATATAATAACAATACGTTGTTTATGCCACATTATCTCGGTTAATACACTATTCTGTCTTGACAAACATTACACTTATTTAATAATTCACAACAACATGCTTTATAGATGTTTCCTCCACGGACCGAAAAGAGGACACGGAAGTGACATCCCAACCGATTCCGTTTGAGAAAAAGGAACTGAAGGAGCTCTTGAATAAGGGCTGGATGACCCACGATGCCATGTGGTTTTACAACTGCCTGCAGGAATGCGGGATCGAGAAGACCAACAGGATCAACAAGGCGGCGATCAGAGACATGTCGGTGATCGAGATCAAACGCATCCAGAAGGCCCTGGGGATTGACACTTTCGATACCTTTGATGAGCTTAAACGGTTTTTTTACACAGCCATGGAGATCGTCACCGGCGAGTTCATGAAATACACGTTCCATGTGCCCGCCAGGAACCTGCTGCATGTTGAGTGGGAGTCGTGTTTCGCCTACACCGGGATAAAGGCTCTGGGGGTCATCGACCGCTACGAATGCGGTATCATGCTGCGGACCGAAACCTGGCTCGACACCCTGGGTATCAGATATGAGGTGGAGCCCAAAGTGACGAGATGCATGATGCACACCGACGGAAGGTGCTTTCGGGATTACCGGTTTTTCTTTGACGAATGAACGGGGGAAGCTTTCCCGTCTCCTGCCGTCCCTATTTCCCCTCTATCAACTCGGCCAGTTCTCTTGACGCCGCTTCGGGATCGTCCGCGGCGCATATGCCGGAGACAACGGCAAGACTATCGGCCCCCGCGGCTGACACCTGCGTCGCGTTGGAGGCATTGATCCCCCCGATGGCGACAAGCCGGTGACGCGAAAAGGCTTTGATCCTGGCCAGGCCGTCAAGTCCCCAGGCACCCTTTGTGTCGGTCTTCGTGGGTGTTTGAAAGACAGGGCTGACACCGATGTAGTCGCAGTCGAGTCCTTCGGCCTCCTCGACATCCTCCCACGTCTCCACAGACAGGCCGACAATCGCGTCGGGACCCATCAGCGAGCGGGCCATCGCGTACGGCATGTCGGCCTGCCCCACATGCACTCCCCCGGCCTTGATCGCGAGCGCCACATCAACGCGGTCATTGATGATCAAGGGAACGCGAAAGGGAGCAAGGATATCCTTGATCCTCAGGGCCTCCTCGATGAAATCTCGCGTTGATTGATCCTTCTCGCGTATCTGCACACAGCGGGCGCCCCCCTTCACGGATTGCAACACCACGTCTTCAAGCGGTCTGCCGCCGCACAGGCCCCGGTCGGTGACCAGGTATAATCCCTTCATGACTCCACTCCTGTCCTGAGGCGCCCCTTCAGGTCCGCCTCGGAGAGGCGAAAGAGAATATCCAGAAAAGCGACCTGCAGACTCCCCGGCCCCTCGGAATGCTCGGCGGCCATCTCTCCGGCGATACCCATCACCGCCATGGCTCCGGCGGCCGCGGCTGGAAAGGAGGGGTTGACGGCGGCAAAGGCACCGCACAGGGCGGTGGCCGTGCAGCCCAGACCGGTCACCCGTGCCATCATTGGGTGGCCGTTTTCAATGGTTATCACGTCCTCCCCGTCCACGATATAGTCCACCTCCCCGCTTATGCAGACGGTGCTCCCTGTCTCTTTGTTCAGACGCTTCGCCGCATCCAGCGCCGCCGCCGAGGGATCGGAACTGTCCACCCCCTTCGTTCGAGCATCCTGTCCCATGAGCGCCATGATCTCCGATGCGTTTCCACGGATGATCGCCGGGGGAACGGTGTCGATAAGGTCCAGGCAGGTTTTCGTCCGGTAGGAGGTGGCTCCGGCGCCCACGGGGTCGAGAACCAGCGGAATCCCCAGTTCACCGGCCCGTCGGGCGGCGCGGAACATCGCCGTCACCCACGGCCTGCTCAGGGTCCCGATATTGATCACCAGGGCCCGGGCGATCCCCGTCATTTCCTCCACCTCCTGCTCGGCGTGCGCCATGACCGGGGAGGCCCCAAGGGCCAGGAGGGCGTTGGCAGTGGTGTTCATCACCACGTAGTTGGTTATGTTGTGGACCAGGGGAGCCATCTCTCTGATCTTCGCGACATCCGCATAGATGTTCTCTGCCGTAATCTTCATGAAACGCCTCCTATCTCCCCAGTATGGCTGTCACATCCACCCTTTTTTCGATAAGACCATACCGGAGGGCGAAGTCCGAAAATTTCTGCCACTTCTCTCTGTCACACGTCTGACTGCGGGCGTACAGGGGACGGGTTATCTCGAACGCCTTCGCTTCCAGGTCGCGCGGGGCCTCCGGTACTGCCGCGAAGTAGGACGCAAGGGCCTTACCCGGGTTCTTCCTCGTCTGCCAGACGGCTCGGTCTATCGCACGGGCAAATCCCCTGAGGACCTCCGCCCTCCCCCTCGCCGTCTGCTCTCCGCTTATGAAAACCAGTTCGTCGTAATCCGGGATGCCCCACTCGTTCAGCTCAAAATAGCCCGCCTGGTACCCCTTCTCCTCAAGCTCCACCGTCTCGTAGTTCTTATAGGGTCCCATGATCGCGTCCACCTTCCCGGCCACGAGGGACTGCACGATGGAGAAGCCAACATTGATCGGCTCGTAGGTCTTGATGCCGTTGATCTTCGCGAACGCCTCCATCAGGACGTCCATCATCCCGGGAACGGTATACCCGATCTTTTTGCCCTCCAGGTCGGTCGGCACTTCGATCCCCTTCCCCTTCATGAAGAGGAGGACGCTGAGGGGATGCTCCACCAGCCTTCCGACGACCCGAATATGAAGGCCGGCCGATGCACCGATGATCACCTGGGGTTCGTAGGAAACGGCGATGTCGACATTCCCCGAGGCGGCAAGCTTCAGGGCGTCCGCCGTCGAGGAGGGTGTCAGTATCGTGACCTCAAGCCCCTCGTCAGCAAACAGGCCCTCCTGCTCGGCCACGTAGATGGGGAGATGGTCTATATTGGGAAACCAGTCGAGCATGACGGTCAGCTTCTGCGCGGCGCAGAGGGGATGGGCGGCCAGCAGAAACAGCGATGCCAGCGCGATTGCAATAAGTGTTTTCAGATTCTTCTTCATACCTACCTTTCCTTTTCCTTTCTCTATTTCCAGTCAATGACCTTCTTCTCCAGAAAGCCGACAAATGCCCACAGGGCAAGTCCCATAGCGGACAGCCACACGATAGCCGCGAAAACCAGGGAGACCTGGAGCCTCGCGTTGGCCTGTATCATCAGATAGCCCAGTCCCCTCTGGGCCCCTACCCACTCCCCGATAACCGCCCCGATCGTGGCGACAGTGACCCCCACCTTCAACCCGGAAAAGAAATAAGGGAGGGCCCAGGGCCAGTAAAGAAGGCGCAGCTTCTTCCAGAATCCCGCCCCCATCAGATCGAAGAAGACGGCATACTCGCGGTCGCAGTTCTTGTACCCCTCGAGGAGACTGACCGTTATGGGGAAGAAAATAATGATCGCCGCCATCAGTACCTTGCTCGCGAGGCCGTACCCCAGCCATATCACCAGGAGAGGGGCCAGGGCGAACACCGGCACCGCCTGAGAGGCGACGAGGAAGGGGGAGAAGGCCCGCTCGAGCGAGGGGACGGCGAACATAACCGTCGCGAGAGGCACAGCGACCAGGAGAGACAGAAGGATCCCCGCGATGATCTCCAGGGCAGTCACCCCCGCGTGGGGCAGGATGATAGATGCCTTCACAATCGTCACCTTTGCCACCTCGCTGGGGGGAGGAAGAATGAAGTCGGGTATCTCCAGCCAAAGGCAGGCAAGCTCCCATATCACGATCACGGCGGCGACAAGCGCCAGTGAAATCCAGTTAGATTTCTCCACGTGTCTCTCCCTCCAGTTCCTCGAGAACATGTTCTTTAATCTTCAGCAGTTCGGGGTTGCTGCTCCTCCCGGCCTTCGGCATATCCAGGACAAACCGCTCCCTCACCCGCATCGGCATGGGCGTCAAGACCAGTAGTTCATCGGACAACAGAAGGCCCTCCTCGATATCGTGCGTGATCATCAGGATGGTCTTGTTAAATTCGCTCTGCAGGAGCATGAGCACGCCTTGAAGACCCCTGCGGGTGATGGCGTCGAGGGAGGAGAGGGGCTCGTCCAGGAGGACCAGCTCGTGTTCGAACATCAGGGTTCGGACCAGGGCGCAGCGCTGGCGCATCCCGCCGGATACCTTCGCCGGGGTGTATCCTTCGAAATCATCAAGATCCAGACGCCTGAACAGGGAGAGGGCCTTCTCCCGCGAGCCCCGACTCGTCGGGGCGCTGGCGATCGTCGCCGGGAGCATGGCGTTATCGATCAGGGACAGCCACGGGAGCAGGAGGTCTTTCTGCTGCATGTACGCCGCCCGCCCCATCAGATCGGGGATATCTTCCCCCAGCCAGGATATCCTGCCGCTGTCCCGGGGAAAGACACCCGTCAGTACATCAAAAAGCGTGCTCTTGCCGCAGCCGGAGGGCCCGATCAGTGTGGTAAAACCGCCCCTGCGGAGGGTCAGATCGAACCCCTCCATCACGGTAAGATCCTCGAATCTCTTTGTCAGCCCCGAAACTGAAAGCATGCCTATCCTCTTTCCTGCGGCCGTGCGCGCCTGTCCAGGACCCAGGCCATGTGATTGGTCGGTCCGTGCCCACCGCCGATGGCGAACGAGGACCGGATAGCCACAGTAATGTACTCCTTCGCCCTCTTGACCGCCTCGTACACATCCATCCCCTGGGCGAGCCCTGTGGCGATGGCGGCGGAGGTAGTGCATCCGGTCCCGTGGGTATTCTTCGTGTCGATCCTCTCGGAGACAAACTGATGGAAATTCGTACCGTCATAGAAGACATCCAGGGCATCTCCCGACATATGCCCCCCCTTCAAGAAGACATTTTTTGCGCCCATCCGGTGTATGACCTCGGCCGCCTTGTTCATGTCGTCAACGGTCGCAATCTTCATCCCGGTCAGTTCCTCGGCCTCGGGGATATTCGGGGTGATGACAAATGCAAGGGGAAGGAGCCTGTCTATCAGGGTCTGCTTCGCCTCCTGCCGTATCAGCATTGCCCCCCCCTTGGCCACCATCACGGGATCGACAACGAGCTTTTCTATCCCGTACTGTTGTATCTTTTCCGCGACGACCGTCATGATCCCGGAGCTGGAAAGCATCCCCGTCTTTGCGGCATCGATACCGATGTCGGTGGCCACCGCATCAAACTGTTTCTCAATAAAATCGGGAGGAACCTCGTGAATCCCGTGCACCCCCAAGGTATTCTGGGCGGTCAGGGCCGTGATCACGCTCATGCCGAACCCGCCGAGCGCGGTAATGGTCTTGAGGTCAGCCTGTATCCCGGCGCCGCCGCCGGAATCCGACCCCGCTATCGTCAACACTCTTGCTATTGTCATATCTTACCTCTACTCCGGACAAGCCGGAACCAAAAAATATTTATCCCGACGGTATCCGACGGATACTGTCGTGATTGTTTTTAATTCTTTTGCCATTTTTGCAAGAAATTCATACCTCAGGAACTAAATTCCAAACTGTCGTATCACCAGCAGATACCCCGATTTCACCGAGATCTTCCCCCGCGTCCCGGTCAGACGATTGCTGATACCGTACGGCACCCCAATCTCCATCACCGCGCCGGAGAGGGGGTATTCGAACCCGTCGAGCGTGATCCCTCGTACATCCAAAGAAAGGGGGAGGAGGGAGACCGTCTCCCCTTCCCTGCCGTCGATCACGCATGATCCGTCAACGACAAAGAGTTCGCACTCCCTGTCCACGATCCTCGTGTCGATTCCCTTCTTCGCGCACATCACGAGGAGGGAGATATTCGCCAGGGCGTGGTCGATCCTCCCCCCGAGGGCGCCGAATATTCGTATCGCTTCCGGGTTCATCTCGAAGGCGAGCTCGAGCGCAAGCTGTGTGTCGGTCTCGTCCTTGTCCGCCGGATGCCTGATGATCCGGCTCCCCTTCTGTTCAAAATAGGCCAGGGTAGCCTCGTCGACGGAATCCATGTCCCCCACGATCAGATCGGGGACTCTGCCGAGCTTTTTCACCCTCTCGGCCGCACCGTCGGTGCAGATAAGGACCGGGTCGCCGACGCGCCCGATCTCCTCCACGAGAAACCCGGTATTGTTCATGACGCCGTTCGATATGACAAAAACCATCCGTCCCATGCGATCCACCCCTCGCGGCAGAAACAAAAAAAGGCATACCCCAAAACGGGTATGCCTTCAAAAGATATCCAAATCTCTCTCCCTGCGCTGGCATTACCCAGATCCGGTTCAAAGGGTATCATCTCAGCCCGGGACCGCCGTCCCGAGCACCCCTGAATTCTACGACCACTACTCTATGCCAGACACCACCTATAATCAAGAAAAAAGCTGCGGACTACCGGCAGAAGATATCCGTCGCGCTGAATTTCTCCACGTCGAACAGCCCCCGATCGCTCATCTTGATCCGGGGGATCACAAGAAGCGCCATAAATGACAGGGTCATGAAGGGTGCCCGCAGTCTTGATCCCATCCCCTTGGCCATCCGGTCGAGCCGTGCATAGACCTCCGCCACGTCGGCATAATCCCCATCACTCATGATCCCGGCGATCGGGAGAGGGAGCAACTCCTCACTGCCCTCCGAAACGGCGGCCAGGCCTCCGCCGTCCGCAATGACAAGGTTTACCGCCCGGCATAGATCCTCATCCGAAACCCCGACGGCCACGATGTTGTGCGAATCGTGCGCCACGCTCGAGGCGATCGCCCCGCTTCGCAGGCCGAAGCCGCTGACAAACCCCACCGCCGGTTTCGTCTCCCGGTAGCGGTTCACAACGGCCAGTTTGAGGATGTCCCGCTCCGTGTCCGATACCACGTGGCCATCTTGTACCTTCGGAGTTGCCACCAGCTTCTCCGTGATCAGGCTGCCATCTGAGACTCCTATCACCTGTATCCTGTCCCCTCTGCGGGGAACCGCAAATGAAGCGGGCCCTGTGGGGAATGCGTGAAAGTTGTTGACGATCCGTGGCACCTCCCGGGGAATCAGCGAGGCGCCTCCACGCGCCACGGCCTTGCCGTCTATATGCGTCTCCAGGATCGTGAGGTCGGCGAGGTTGTCGACCCTGATAAAATCCGCGGGGTCACCTCTGCGGAGCAGACCCACATCCAGGTGGTAGTGAAGCACCGGATTGACAGACGCGACCTTCAGGACCTTCATGACATCGACGCCATACGCGAGCGCCCCCCTCACCATCTCGTTGATGTGTCCCCTCACGAGGTCATCGGGATGTTTGTCGTCGCTGCAGAACATGCATTGTTGGTAGTGCCCGTCAAGGAGGGGGAGACACTCCTCGAAGATATCGGCGGCGGACCCCTTGCGTATCTGGACCGTGATCCCGCGCTCCATGTCTTCGAGGGCCTCATCGGCAGAGAGGCATTCATGGTTGGTCGATATGCCGGCGCCTCTGTACCGTTCGAGGTCATCTCCGCGCAGGCCGGGGGCGTGGCCGTCCACCGGCTTGGAGCACGCCGCCGCGCTGCGGATCTTCTCCATCACCTCCGGGTCCCCCTGCAGCACGCCGGGGAAATTCATCACCTCCCCCAGGTACCCCACCTCATCCAGTCTCAGGAGCTCCTCAACCTCTTTGGCCCCCAGTACTCCCCCCGCAGTCTCAAAGGGTGTTGCCGGTACGCAGGAGGGGGCTCCGAAGCAGAACTTCAGCGGGGATCTTTTCGCATCCTCTATCATATACCTCACCCCTTCGATCCCCAGTACATTGGCGATCTCATGCGGATCGGATACCGTGGCAATTGTTCCGTGTACGGTCGCTATCCTGGAAAATTCTGCGGGGGGGAGCATCGTGCTTTCGATATGGACGTGGGCGTCGACAAAACCGGGCATGATGTACGTTTCATCACCGGTCTCCTCCCGGACGATATCGACTATCCTCCCCTCCGAAATCACCAGAGTTCCCGGGTAGACTTCGGAATGAATCACATCAACAATGTTTCCGGAGATTTTTTTCATAGCGCAATGCCCTTCGAATGCCGGAACCGGCAGGGGAGAGAGAAATCACCAGGCATAAAGCCCTCCCCCGCGATCCCCGCTTACAATCGGGGATCGGACAGGAGTAAGGTTTCGCCTTCATTTATTTGAAGAAATCGTAGACCTTGCTTATAATGTTCTTCTTTCCGGGCGCCTCCGTCGTTTCGGGAGCCGCCGGGGGCGCGGGAGTCACGCGAGGCGCGCGTGGTGGTTTTACAGCAACGGGTTCACCCGGCACGGGTTCCTTCTGGGGGGATTCGGGAGCGGGATGTCCGTTTCCTCCGGGCCGTGCCTGCCGAGGCCGTCTTCTCCTCCGGGCCGGTCTTCGAGCAGCTGGGTTGGCCTCCTCCTCGGAATTCTCAGCCGAGGCCGTGACCGTGACGGTGGCCGTGGCCGTGGCCGTGGCCGCGGCCGCGGGAACAACCGGTTCCCTCTTCACCGTCTTGGACTGAAATTCACCCCACAGGAGGGCCTTATCCCCCGAGATGAGCACGGAAACGCCATGGAGCGCCTCCAGTTTGCTTATCTGGCTTCTCTTCTGGTTGAGAAGATACGCGGTCACCTCCGGGGGAAGCGTAACGGCAATCTCCGAAGACTCCTCCTTGACCGCCTCGGCCTTGATCCTCCGGAGCGCCCTGAGTGCCAGATATTCGACGGATGGCCTCATACCGTTTCCGCTGCAATAGGGACACACGGAATAACTGATCTCCTGTATCGTAGACTGCTTCTTCTGGCGGGACAGCTCCAGCATGCCGAACCGGGATATCTTGGCCAGCTGTATCCTGGACCGGTCAGCCTTCATCGCGTCCCTGAAGGTCTTTTCCACCTGGGTAATGTGGTCCTTGTTCATCATGTCGATAAAATCGACTACGAGCAGTCCCCCCAGGTCCCTTAAACGGAGCTGCCGGGCTATCTCTTCCGCCGCTTGAATGTTCGTCTTGTACGCGGTTTCTTCCACATCCCGCTTCTTCAAACGACCCGAGTTCACGTCTATGGTGATCCCCGCCTCCGTGGGTTCTATGACAATGGAGCCCCCCGATTTCAGGTTGACACGCGGCTGATATATCTCATTTATCTGGTCCTCGATATCAAAATGATCGAACAATGGCGTCTCTTCCTTGTAGAGCTTTATCACCCTTACATTACGTGGGGAAACGGTCTTGCAGTAAGCCCTCATCTTCCGAGCGGTTTCGGGATCATCAACCAGTATCTCTTCGATATCCGATGTATAGTAATCCCTGAACGCACGGACAGCAAAATCTGTCTCCAGGTATATCAGCCCTGGGCCCGCCGTCTTCTCGGACTTCTCCTTTATGTCCTTCCACAACCTGATCAGCATCTGATAGTCACGGACCAGTTCCTGTTTCGTCCTGTTCATGCCGGCGGTGCGGACGATAAACCCCATATCCTCTTTCTCCGTTATCTGGCTCACCACCAATTTGAGCCTCTTCCGGTCCGCCTCATTCTCTATCTTGCGGGAGATACCGCTGTTCTGCCTGTTGGGCATGAGAACAAGGTAGCGACCCGGAAGCGATATTTGCGTCGTCAGCATCGCGCCCTTGGATCCCTTTTCTTCCCGCATGACCTGTACCGTCAGTTTTTTCCCTACAGGAAGCTTTCGGTTCTCATTGAAGTACTCGGGGGCGACATCGCGCAACGGCAGGAACCCGCTCTTACCGGCTCCGTATTCCACAAAGGCCGCACGCAACCCCTGCTGGACATTCTGGACAACGCCGTTGTATATGTTACCCGTTGTCGGTTCCCTGACAGATGTCCGGATGTTGTAATCCACCAGATTGCCATCCTCGATGACGGCCATCCGGCTTTCCTCTTCATCTATTGTATTGATAAGCATTTTTTTAGTCATTATAATCCTCTTTCTGTAGACATATCATTCAAACCCGCCCTCGAGGAGGGGGGTCTTGTCTTATTTCTTGCAGTACATATTTGTTAAAACACGTCCGGAGAGCCCTTCCCCTCCCTGATAATTTCCGGGATATCATCCACAAGGCTCACAACGGTCGACAACTCCGGGGGAAGGATGCCGCCATCTATTACCATATCCACGGAGTGGCCGAGCTTCTCCTCTATGATCTCCGGGTCCGTCAGGAACTCCCCCTCGGCCAGTTTTACCGTGGTGCTGATTATCGGCCCTCCGAATTCCCTGACAAGGGAAAGGCATACCTCATTGTCCGGTATCCGTATTCCCACCTCTTTCCTCTTCGGGAGCAGGATCTTCGGGACAAGCCGGGATGCCCCCAGTATGAACGTATAGGGACCGGGGAGCAGCCGTTTCATGATTTTGTACGCATAGTTGGTCACTACGGCATAACTGCTTATATCACTGAGATCGGCGCAGATAAAGCTGAAAGGTTGCGTCTTGCTTCTCCTCTTGATCTCATAGATCTTTTCGATACCCCGTTTATTGAAGAGGTCGCACCCCATCCCATAAGCCGTGTCCGTTGGATAGACCACGATACCCCCGTCACTCAGTACCTGAGCCGCCTTTCGTATCAGCCGCATCTGGGGATTTTTGTCGTGTATCTTCACCAGCATGTCCGTTATCCCCTCTTCTTTCTCAGCAGTGCCTTCGCCTCAGAGCTCCCGAGAAGGAATGAGCTGAGGGCAAATACGGCAAGCCCCACCGTTATCGCCACCACCAGAAACAGCAGCCTCTCACTAAAGGAATCGGCGCTGTCCCACCCAAGTGCTTTATTTACGGCAGCTATCGCCAGCCCCATGACGCCGGATGACAGGACTGTCCGCAGCACAGATGTCCAGAAATCCTTCTGAAGGAATCGTCCCACCTTTTTCCTCAATATCACGGTAAGGGCGATAATATTTACCGCGGAGGCAATCGAGGTGGCAAGGGCAAGGCCGCTGTGTCTCATCGGAAACATCAACGCAACACCCATGACAACATTCACGACAAGTGCCACGACTGCGATCTTTACAGGAGTCCTGGTGTCCTGCAGGGCGTAAAAGGCGGATACGACAACCCGTATACATGAAAAGGCCCACAAGCCCACGGCATAGTACAGCAGGGCCTGGGCGGTAAAGACCGTCGATGCGACATCAAACTGCCCCCGCTGGAAAAGGACGGATATGATCGGCACGCGAAGGATCACCAGGGCTGCCATCGCCGGTATTGTGACAAACAGGATCAGCCTCAGCGAGAATGATATCGTCTTCTTCAGGCTCTCATAGTCCTCCCCGGCTGCCTGCTCCGAAAAACTGGGGAGCGCCGCCGTCCCCACCGCGATTGCGAAGACACCGAGCGGAAGCTGCACTACCCGGTCGGCATAGTAGAGATACGATACGCTGCCCCCGGGGAGGAGGGACGCCAGGATGGTATTGATGAAGATGCTCACCTGATAGACGGCGGCACCGAACACCGCCGGAAGCATCAAGAGGCCGATCCTCCGTATCCCAGGATGGCTGAAATGAAAGTTCGGCTTGAGGCGCGCCCCCACCTTGCGCAGAAAGGGAAACTGCATGGCAAGCTGCAGAGCCCCTCCTATCATAACTCCTACGGCCAGTGACAGTATCGGGTCCGCAAAGAGATCCTTCAGGGCAAACACGGAGGCGATCATACAGATATTGAGCACCACCGGAGCGAGAGCCGGCGCCGCAAAATGCCGCAGTGAATTGAGGATGCCCATGCACAGCGCCACGAGGGATATAAAGAATATGTAGGGGAACATGAGGCGGGTAAGGAATACTGTCAGCTCGTACTTGTCCGGAACATCCGTAAATCCGGGAGCCATGACCATGACGATCCAGGGGGAGAGCAGGATCCCCGCCACCGAGACCAGCGTCAGGACAATGGAGAGGAGGGTAAAGGCGATACCGGCAAGTTCGAGGGCCTCCTCTTTTGACCTCTTTTTGAGATACTCGGTAAATACCGGGATAAAGGCGATGGTAAGTGAACCCTCGGCGAACAGGCGCCGCAGGAGGTTGGGAATCCTGAAAGCCACAAAAAAGGCGTCGGTTGCCAGCCCGGCCCCGAAGAATCCCGCGACCACCATATCCCGAATGAAGCCGAACACCCGGCTGAGCAGGGTTGCAAGTCCGACAACCCACGCCGCCTTCACTACACGGGTATTTTCTGTTTCTTTTTGTGGAATCAAATTTCGTGCGTTACCCTATTTTTCCACTCTATACTCATCCGTGATCGCATACCCGGCATTTTCAAGCACACTGCGAAGCTCATCGATGTTGTCCGTGCCCACCCGCACAAGCGTTAACCGAACATCGCTGTTATCCTTGTCTATAGTGGAAATAATGGAGACTATCGTAAGTCCCATATCGTTTATAATACCCGCCACCTTCGCTATCTCACCCGCGTTACTTGAAAGTTTGAGCTCGATACGGCGGCTTGGTGTGTTATGAACCCCCATAAAATCAAGGAGTACATTCAACATATCACAGGTGGTGATCAGACCGACCAGTTCGTCGCCCGCCACAACGGGGAGGCTGTTGACATGCTTTTCATTGATCAGCCTGGCCGCCTCTTCAATCGTCGTTCCCGGCGTCGTCGTAAACACCTTCTTGGTCATAACCTTCTCCGTCTTCATCTCTGAGAGGAGATAGTTAAGCTCGTGGATAGAGAGGGTGCTGGCCGGAGAGGGAGAATTGTCTCTGATGTCTCTGTCCGTAATAATGCCTACCAGTTTCCTCCCCTCCGCGACGGGAATCTGGTCAATATCGTGCTCCTTCAAGAGATTCTTTACCTTGAGAATGCTTGTATCCGGGCTTACCGTTATCAGATTTCTCGACATCCTTTTCCCTACAAACATACTGCAACCTCCGGTACCACGCGTTTAAGCGGCAAGTCTCGCCAATTTTCTGGTCCTCTTCCTGAGCCGGCTTATCCTTCTCCTGAGACGGATAATGCCCGTCTTGTCCCCCCTCTCCTTCAACTCCGCCTTTTTCTCTTTGAGCGCTGCCATCTTTGCTTTCAGGGACGATACCGTCTCGTCCCCTTTCTGGGGCGCCTTGTCATTCTTCTTTGCAGACACTTTTGACACTTTCTTTTGGGGTTCCTTTTTGGCGGGTTCAGGGGTGGCCGGTTCTTCCGGCTCTTTTTCCTCAGCAACCTCTTGCGTGGGCTCGGAAGGGACCTCTGCCTCCTCCGCCGGTTCTTCTGCCTCTTGTGCAGGGTCCTTCGGCTCTTTCTTCTCCTCAGGAGCCTCTTGTACCGGTTCGGAAGGAACCTCGCCTACCGTCTCTGCAGTTTCACCCTGCGTGGCCCTGATGGCACTTATCAGATCGGCCTTTTTCATGGCGCTGAGCCCTTCGATCGTCCCGGCTTCGCGGGCAATCTCCTTCAGCTCCGCCACTGTGCACTCTTCCAGGCTTTTCCCATTTGTCATAGCGTTCTCCCCCCTTAGGACTGACAACTTGGTAAAAATAAGATTTTCCATAGAACAGTCTAAAACATAAACTCTCCGAGCTCCCCGCTGTATAGCATAAGAGGCTTGCCAAAATCAAATACAATCAGAGAGATAGGGGCAAAAGCCGGGTTTTTATAGAGGGATCAGGTTCGACAGAGGGCACGGCCCGCTCAGCTTTGTCCTTTTTCAAATCACGATAATCCTGTATACCATGCGCAGTATGGAGATACCGTCGGCTGAAATACAGTCACTGCGCAAGAAGGTGCGCTCCGGAGTAGAGAGGGCTCTTGCCCCCGATCAGCGTCTTATCAACGGAGAGCTGCGCCTTATCGGTAAAATCCTCCAAAAAGATCGCGGCAGCCAGGAGGCGCTAACGCGCCTCCGCCGGCTGGACAAGAGGGTCCAAACCTCCATCAGGAAGAGGGAGGCCCGCCGGAACCACCTGCCGGAAATCACCTACCCCGCCTTACTTCCCATCACAGAAAAGAAGAATGAGATCGTAGCGGCCATCCGCGACAACCAGGTCGTCGTCATCACCGGCGAGACCGGGTCCGGAAAGACCACACAAATCCCGAAGATGTGCCTGGAGGCGGGGCGCGGTGTGGACGGCCTCATCGGGTGTACCCAGCCCCGGAGGATCGCCGCAATAACGGTCGCTCGGAGGATCGCCGACGAGATGAAGGAAGAGATGGGACGGTCCGTCGGCTACAAGATACGCTTCCAGGACAAGACAAGCAGGGATAACCACATCAAACTGATGACCGACGGCGTCCTGCTCATGGAGACACAATCGGACCGCTTCCTGAACGCCTACGACACCCTGATCATTGACGAGGCGCACGAGAGGAGCACGAACATAGACTTTCTCCTGGGGATTCTCAAGGGTCTTCTCCGCAGGAGGAAGGATCTGAAGCTCATCATAACATCCGCGACCATAGATCCGGGAACATTTTCAAAGGCGTTCGACAACGCCCCCATCATCGAGGTATCGGGACGGATGTACCCGGTTGAGGTCCGCTACCAACCCGCCGATCAGAAGACAAATGAGGAGGAGTCATCGCACGTGGATGCGGCGGTCAGAGAGGTGGACAAACTGGAACGGGAGGGGCCCGGCGACATCCTCATCTTCATGCCGACACAGCAGGATATCGTGGACACCTGCGCCATCCTCGCCGGTCGCACCCGCAGCGAGGCAACAGTCCTCCCCCTCTTCGGACGCCTTTCTTCTTCCCAGCAGCAACGGGTCTTCGCTCGGACACGCACGAGAAAGATCGTTGTCGCCACCAACGTGGCCGAGACCTCCATCACGATCCCCGGCATCCGCTACGTGATCGATACCGGCCTGGCGCGGATATCCGAATACAACCCCGGCACACGGACCGGTAGACTCCCCGTAAAGGTCATATCGAAGAGCAGCGCCATCCAGAGACAGGGACGGTGCGGGCGAGTGCAGGACGGAATCTGTGTTCGCCTCTATTCCGAAGACGACTACGAGAGCTGGCCCTTCTTCACCCCCCCGGAGATCCTCCGCTCCAACCTGGCCGAGGTTATCCTCCGTATGATCGCCCTGAAGATAGGCGACATCAGCTCATTCCCCTTTATAGACCCGCCCGCCCCCGGCACTGTCCGGGACGGATTCGCCCTCCTCCGCGAACTGAGCGCCGTCAAGACGGAGGGAACAAAGACCCTCCTGACAGAGAGGGGCCGGGTCATGTCGCGGCTGCCCCTCGATCCCCGGATCGCGCGCATGATCATAGATGCCGAAGGTGAGGGATGCCTGGAGGAGGTCATGATCATCGCCTCCGCTCTCTCCATCCAGGACCCCCGGGAGCGGCCCCTCGGGAAAGAGCAGGACGCCGACAGGATGCACAAACCCTTCATAAATCCCGCCTCCGACTTTATCACGCTCCTGAATATCTGGAACCGGTACCATGAGGTCCGCAAAGAGTTCAAGACGCAGAACCGGATGCGCCGCTTCTGCAAGGAACACTTCCTGTCATACCGGAGAATGATGGAGTGGCGGGATGTCTACGAGCAGATATCGCAGATCCTTAAAGATGCCGGCTACAAAAAGAGAGCGAAGCGGCTACAGGGGGACCCCCTCTACCAGGGTATACACAGTGCCATCCTGGGCGGCTATATCTCGAGCATAGGGATCAAGAAGGAAAAGAATGTCTACCGGATGGCAAAGGGGCAGGAGGCCATGATCTTCCCAGGTTCGGGGCTCTTCAACCGCGCGGGGGACTGGATCGTTTCGGCGGAGATGGTAGAGACATCGAGGCTGTTCGCCAGATTGAACGCCGTTATACAGCCCGAATGGCTGGAGGAGATCGGGGGCGACCTGTGCCGCCGCACCTACCTGGAGGCCCACTGGGAAAAGAACCGGGGCGAGGTGGTGGCGAGCGAGCAGGTCAAGCTCCACGGCCTGATCATCGTGCCGGGGAGGAGCGTTTCGTACGGCCGCATCGATCCCGTGGAGGCCACACAGATATTCATCCGAAGCGCCCTCGTGGAGGGGGAGATCAGGAACCCACCCCCCTTTCTGACCCATAACCGGGATCTGATCGAAAAAGTAACCGACATGGAGGACAAGATCCGCAGGAGGAATATCCTGGTCAGCGAGGACATCCTCACCCGGTTCTACGAGGAGCGTATCGGCGTCGCCTACAACATCCAGACCCTGAAGAAGCTCATCAGGGACCGGGGGGGGGACGACTTCCTCCGGATGAGCAGGGATCAGATCATGGACTACTATCCGGAGGAAGAGATCGCCCTGTATCCGGATGAGATCACGCTGGGCACCAGTGTCCTGTCCTGCACGTACAGTTTCGAACCCGGCCAGGAGAGTGACGGGGTCACGATACGCATCCCCTCCGATGCCGCCTCACGGCTCCCCCTGGAGATGGCGGACTGGCAGATCCCCGCCCTTCTCAGAGAGAAGGTAACGACCCTCGTCAAGGGGCTTCCCAAGGAATACCGCAAAAAGCTGGTCCCCATACCGCAGACGGTGGAGACCATCCTGCACGGGATCACGAACGACGGAACGCCCCTGATCACCTCCCTGGCGCGCTTCATACACGAGAAATTCCGTTTCAGCATACCGGCCGCGGCGTGGCCGACGGAGAGCATACCCGATCACCTGAAGACGCGCTTTGCCATCGTTAATGAGAAGGGCGAGGAGGTGCGCGCCGGCCGGGACATCGACCTGCTGCAGGGGGATACCCCCGCCGGAGGGGAATCCTCGGCGCTCAAGAAGGCGAAGAAACAATGGGAAAGGGAAGGGATCACCCCGTGGGACTTCGAGGACCTTCCCGAAGATATCACCCTGAAGGACGGTGACTCGGCATATCCGGCACTGGAGAGGGAAGAGGACGGAAGCGTCGGCATACGCCTCTTCGGCGACAGGGAGAAGGCGGCAACCACGCACCGACAGGGCGTCGCCGCCCTGTACGAACTGCACTTCCGGAAGGACATGAAATTTCTAAAAAAGTCCCTTGCCCTGCCGCAGGATCTGCACGGGGCGGCCCGCTCCTGCGGGGGAGCAAAACGGATCGAGCAGGCGCTGTTCCACAAGACCCTGCGCGCCCTCTTTGAACGGGGCACGCGAACGAAGGAAGAATTCATCGACTACGCGAAGTCGGCGGGACGTGCGTTAATACCGCAGGGCCAGGAACTACTGCAGAGCGTCATCCCGGCGATCAGGGCGCTCGCGGAAGCGGAAGAGACCCTCCACCGGCTGGGACTCGCCAACCGATCCAACCGGGTCGTACAGGCCTTCATCACCACCCTCAGGGGAGAGATCGACCGGCTGATGCCGGAGGGGTTCGTCGAGCTTTATGACGACGAGCGGCTGAGCGACATCCCGCGGTATCTGAGGGCGTTCGTGATCCGTGCCGAACGGGGGATCACGCACCTCGAAAAGGACGCGGACAAGACCGGAAAGATCAGACCCTTTACCGACAAGTTGGAAGAGATGCCCGGGCAGGTGCCCTCCCCATCCGAGGGGAGGAAGCGGGCGCTGGAAGAGTACAGATGGATGGTGGAGGAGTACAAAATATCGGTCTTCGCGCCGGAGATGAAAACCAGCCGCCCCGTATCCCCGAAGAGACTGAAAGAGATGATAGGGGCCATCGAGATAATGCTCTAGAGAAGCCCCGGATACAAGGGGTGATTATTGAATGCACAAAGAGTGAGCGGTAAAAAGTTATCAGTACTGAGCATTACGAATCGAAAGAAAGTAATTCTCCAGTTTACTGGTCGGTCTTCTATGCTGCTGATGACGCGCATGGCGCCTTGACATTTCGGGCAAACCAAAGGGTCCACTTTGTATATTTTCTGTATCAACCGCGCCCGGTTTCAACGGAAGACTTTTTCATCACATTCCGGTTCGAGAATGCAAGGGATGACATCATCGCTGGCTTCCTTCCGCCGTTTCCCTCGTGGGACATTGCTGTAGCGGCCCGGCAGTTCAGCAAGCAGCTATCACACCCCCAGCTTGACCCGAAAATCCTTCATGTGAGCCCGATACTGTTCTACCTCTTCCGGGGTCATCTGATCGGGAAACCTGAGTTCGACCTGCGTCATGGCATCTACCAGCGTGTTGGAATGTGGTGCAATACCCAAGACGCCTATCTTGCTGCCGTGATCAAGCTTGATTTTTCCCAGCATGAAATCGGTGACAAACTTCGTCTTTTTCGTGAGAATGCTCTTCCACCCCATCGGCGTGGCGGAAAGAATAAAGTCGGCCACTTT
>Ga0208905_1000254_pt1 | contig 27050 bp, 22 predicted proteins | sample AntAceMetag02UKS_FD_184776 | JGI IMG/M metagenome (GOLD analysis project Ga0208905, IMG submission 184776) | Saline lake microbial communities from Ace Lake, Antarctica - Antarctic Ace Lake Metagenome 02UKS (SPAdes) (version 2) | ecosystem: Environmental > Aquatic > Non-marine Saline and... | reverse complement strand
CCTCCCAAAGCAGGAAGGCGTTTTATCTCTTTCACGGAAATGGTAATCATACTTATCTCCGTCCTGTCTTCAACAGGCTTTTCAGACGATACCTGAACCTCTTCCAAATTTACCCCCGGCAGCAAAGTAATATTTAGCATAGTATCGCGGGCAGGAAGGGTAAGTTTTATGGTTTTGTAGCCCACGTACGAAAATCTTACTATAATGTTTCCGGCAGGCTTTGTTACCAGGCTGAAAAACCCGAAAGCGTTGGATATGGTTCCTGACCGGGTATTCATGTTAATAACCGTAACTCCCGGCAAACGTTCACCGGTTGCAGAATCAGACACGTAACCACTAATGGTAACCTGCCCCGTTACTCTGCCAAGTATCAGGCAAAAAATAACACTGAAAATTATTTTCCTGTCCATTCATTCACTGTTACAGTGTCTGTGTTTTCGGAATACCCGGCAAAAATGCCGTAGCCGTTTTCAACATTCGAGTACAGGTTTACCGGGTTGCCGGTTCCGTCCCATATATCGCCGAACTGATTCTCGAAGTGAAGGATCAGTTTTTTCTTGTATAAAAAATAATTCTCTGAAACGGAGCGAAAATGGACAAATAAATTAAAAGCAGTATTCAATTCATCTTGTCCATTAAAAAAATTAAAAATCATCGTATGTGTTTTCCCGTTTATCATCTCATCGGAAAAAATAAGATTGCTGTAAAGTTCATTTACATAACCTTCATTTTTTGTTACAATATCTTCACTCCATAATGCTTTTAAATTATAACTATGAGAATTTTCATTTTCATGAACTAATAAGATCTCGTAATAATTCTTTTTATCAGACGGATCTGAAAACTTTATTGTAATGGAAGAATATTTAAAACCTTCCGGGTCTATTCCGGCTCTGTGAACATAATTGATTATATTAAAGTTTACTTTTGCAGGGATTTTATCCGATGCCGTGGCTTTATTATGCTCCATTGAGAATACTTCGATGGTATACCTTGTTTCTACCTGGGGTACGAGGTTCTGCGACACGTAATATCCGTTACTCGTGCTTTGAAGTGTGTCTATTTTTTCGGCATACTTCAAAACTACTACCGGAGCGGTTTCCTGTAAAAAAAACGTATCTGTGATAACCCGGCTCCGGCTAACATGCACACAAAGTAACGTGTCGGGCGAGAAAAGGCTGTTAATTACCGGCTTCCCCTCGTGATCAGGAAGATCTATTACTACCTCTTTTGTACAGGAGGTTAGTAAAAACAGTATTAAGAAGAGGTAGTAAGTTAATTTCATAATCGAGACTTGATAATTATTCCTAATTTTAAAAATGAATATTAAACCTATATGTAATAGTATGTTTTTTATCATTTAAAAAAGTTTTGTTTGAGAATTTATAAAACAAATCAAAGCTAATTTTATTTTGCAGAAAATACCCTGATATTCCAGGAGCTATGTAACCACTGAAATAATTGTCATTTATTTCCTCGTTAAGATTCGGAGATGATACTTTCTGATAGAAGAAAGAATAATAGGGGTTAATTTCAATAAAAGGTTGAATTCTCTTTTTCAACAGAAAAGAATAGCGACAAAAACATCCATAATTAAATACATGAAGTTTATCATTGTAAACTTTACCAAAATAACCTGAGAATTCTGGGCCAACAGAAAGCCCGGGATAAACTAAATAGCCATACCTTAATGCGAAAACATTGTAACCAATAAATTCATCGAATAAATATCTATCAATGTAAGGATTGTATTGTATTCCAATTTTATGAATCTTTTTTTTAACCTCTGTCAGGTTATTTGCTGTTTGTGTGTATGAGAAAATGTTACTTATGAAAAAAAATGCAATTGCGATCAATAATTTATTTTTCATTATTTTGGAGTTTATAATACGTATTTCACTCACCGGGCGACTTTAAGTCACCCGGTGAGTAGATAAAAACAGGTTAAAACTCAAGCCAGTCACCGGTTTCAGGTACACAGAATTCACAATGGATACCTTTCGCGGCAGCTTGCTGCTTTGCCCATGCCTCCAGTTGCGGTCCGTCCATTAACGACTTATTATGATATTTTTCATCCTCCCTGCCACTATAGTGAACCAGGAGGGTCTTTTCAGGCTTAATCTGATTTATCCACTCAAGTGCTGACCAATACAGATCTTTTGTCCGGCAACCATCCTTCGTAAGAAGCTCAAGGTATTCCGGTAAAACAGGATCTTTTTCATTGCTCAGATGCGGCAGAAATAGGTCCTCCATGGTTATTCCTTTAAGCCATGAACTTAAAAAATCAGGAGAGTCTTCCCGAACCAGGCTCCAGTGATTGGTTCGCGGATAAGGAAACCTGTTATTGACATCGGCAAACAGGTACTTTGCTCCCTGAAGCCGGGCATAATCTGTTTCTCTGATCAACGGAGAAAGCAGATCGCCTGAAAAAATGATTTTTTGCTTTTTATTTCCGGCATTTTTAATCTCAGCAACGATCATAGCAGCCCCATATGCACTGTTTCCATGGTACACAGGGTATGCTGTAAGTTCAACATCGGGAACCTCATCCGGGATTCGTGAAAAACCATAATCCAGGCATTTGAATTCGATGATCTTTTCAAGATGAGGCAGACTACTAATAAGAGTCTCCCAGCACAATTGGGTGGCATACAAAGGATACCGTTGTTTGTTCTTAAACCGGTAAAAACTCTGAGCTACCCAGTCAACGCCAACGAAATGATCAAAATGAGGATGAGTTAATACTATGGCTTCAGGAATACGGTTGTGGGTTTTCAATAGCATTGGAATGGTACCGTGACCTGCATCGATCAGCAGATCCCAGTTAACTTCTGTCCTGCCTTCATCCTTGTTAATGGACATTACTGAAAATGAGGCATTTGCATAATCAGGCTCCTTACCCCCTTGATACATTGGATGATCCTGGCCCAGAGGAAGAGACCAGGCATTACCACGTCCGTTAATCCGTATGCCAGTCTTATTCACTTTTATCTTTTTACTTTTATCTTTTTACTTTTCAGTAACTATTCTACTCCACCAGTATCATTTCATCAAGCAGGTATCCCGCCCCGGCAAATTTGTCAATAATAAACAGGGCATACCGGATATCCAGGGAGATATTGCGACATTGTTTGGGATTAAACATCAGATCACTCATAACACCTTCCCATGCACGGTCGAAATTTATTCCTATAAGGTTACCTTCGGCATCGCCTGTATGCCGGGGCCACATCCAGTTGTCGGTATCCCCGCCGAATTTGCCAATTGCCGATGGTGGAGCACCAACCAGCCTGACATCTTTATAGGTTTCATTAACAAACAGGAAATACTGATTACCATAGTAAAAAGGTTTCACCTGTGCGGTGAAATGAGTTCCCTCAACTGCTTTCTTTTTAATCATATCAATATTTTCCTGTTTGATATCAGATTTTTTCTCATCACTCATTTCATCTTCAATTCCTTTCAGAACCTCGCCGGTTACATCTTTCATCCATTTTAGAAAAGTCACAGTCAGTCCGGGATTTGCAAGTTCCTCTCCCTGTGACATAGCCCAGAATCCATTAGTCAGATAGTCATGATCAACGGTTGAATGAGATTGTATTGCACGGTATCCGCAATGGTGATTAGTAATTAATAGCCCTTTATCAGATATCAGTTCAGCAGTACAACCGCCTCCGAAAATCATTACCGCATCTTTCATACTTGCCTGGTTGACACTGTAGATATCCTCTGCAGAAAGTTTAAAACCCTTTTCCTGCATAATTTCAATATTGAATTTTTCAATCAGAATGGGTATCCACATTCCTTCATCAGCCCTGAGAAGTGAGGATAAAAGGATTATGAATAAGACGATTAGTCTGAGACTTTTTCTTATCATGATTTTATTGATTAGTGAATTAAAACTTCTTTAGTTCTTTATACACTTTTTGGACCGGTAATCCCATTACGTTAAAATAGGAACCAATTATTTTTTCTACACCAATATAGCCAATCCATTCCTGTATACCGTAAGCACCGGCTTTATCGAATGGCTTGAATTTCCTAAGATAATAATCTATTTCGCTATCTGATAATTTTGTAAAATAAACATCGGTTGTGGCGATAAACGTGATTTCTTTTTCTGCTGATCTCAGGCAAACTCCTGTGATTACTGTATGCTTATTGTCAGAAAGACCAATAAGCATCTGATATGCTTCATCATAGCTATCCGGCTTGTTTAATACACTGTTATTACACCATACAATTGTATCTGCAGTTATCAGGATACAATCATCATCTATCAGCTCATTAAAATTATCAGCTTTTTTTTTAGCCAGAAAAACCGGAATCTCTTCTATTGGCATTTCTTCAGGATAAAACTCATCATCCTTAAAATTGCCAACCGGTTCAAATTCAATTCCCAACTCTTTAAGCAGATAATGCCTTCGCGGGGATTTTGAAGCCAGGAGAATCCTTTTTCCTTTCAAATTTTCAAGAACCATAAAGAAATTCAGAATTTTGTTTGAATGATATAACCTGCGAGAACCGAATATAAGATACCGGATAGCATAATCCCTTTAGTAAGGAGACTACACAAATGGTAATCTTTTTTTATTTGTGACATCGTTAACCTGAAAATCAGATAGAGTGTGGGAAGCACCAGTGTTATACTTAAATATACCAGGGTACTGAAATCAGGGATAAACATAAAATATACCCACATCAATCCTGAAAGGAAAAGTGCAAGCAATACAACAACAATTGCTTTTGTGATTCCCAATCCAAGATTTACAGGTAAAGTTTTACGACCATACTCCCGGTCGCCTTCAAAGTCCTCCATATCTTTAATTAATTCCCTTATTAAAGTAAGCCAGAATGCAAAAATTGCAAAACCACCAACCCAGCCGAAAAGAACGTTGAAATTTGCATGGTAATCAATCATTACCTCACCATACTCTGCATTAAGACATGGTATTTCAAATAAGACAACCATAAATGGCACTAATCCTGTAAGAAAAGAAACGATAATATTTCCTATAAGAAATTGTCTCTTATAACTTGTTGAATAAAACCAAAGAAGTCCGGGTATGAGAATAAAAATTACAGCAAGAGCAGGCAAATGAATTAAAAAAGATACAAAAATCCCCAGAGCTACTCCCGTGAAATTCATAACAAGATGAATAAGCATTGTAGATCTCCGTGAAATTTCCCTTCCAACAATTACATTATCAGGGCGGTTAAATACATCTGTTTTAATATCAAAATAATCGTTAATAACATACCCGGCACCGGTAATCAACATAGTAGAAAGAACAAGCAAAGCGAAATAGAACTCATTGAATTGCAGCCCGAAATCCTTAAAATGGATCACTTCCTCATTGGTTACTACTGACAACCTGTTAAGCAAAGGATAAATTATGCTCCACCGCATAAGATATTGGGTTACAGCAATTATCAACAGATTTTGCACTCTGATAAGTTTGAAAAAAGATTTCATGTGTTTATAAAATTATTTTTAAGGTCAGATAGCCTGTCCCGACATTGTCGGGGCAGCTCACACCCAGTGCTTATTAAGACGAAGCACTTGTTCGATTACATCCCGTACACAGCCGTTTCCCCCTGTAAAATTTGAGACATACCTTGATATCTGTTTCACTTCGACAACTGCATCATCAGGGCATGTTGGAAAACCAACCATTTTCATAACTTCAAGATCAGGCAGGTCATCACCCATATATAAAACATCTGATGCCTCAATCCGGTATTTCTTCAAAAAATCAATAATATCTGATCTCTTATTTGTTGAACCCAGGTAAATATCGTTTACCCCAAGTTTCTGATATCTCTTAAGAACATTCGTCATTTCTCCTCCGGTTATTATTCCGACAGGATAATTTTTATTTACGGCTCTTTGCAGTGCATAACCATCTCTTATGCTTGAAGTACGAATAAGGTTCCCATCTGTATCAAGCGACATTGTTTGCTCTGACAGCACTCCGTCAACATCAAAAACAAACGCTTTTACTCTTCTGAGTTGTTCTTTAAAATTACTCATATGTAAATCATACTTAACTTTATTATTTATCATTTGCTATTCGAAATTTGAAATTTCTTTCCATCTTTCCACTCTTCTATTCTTCCCTTTACTCCCCCTATTCCCTTTATTCCCTCTATTCCCTTTATTCCCTTTATTCCACTATTCCAAAGAGTTCACAGTTCAAAGTTAGCCGAATTCACGGGAATAAAAAAAGCCCTGAACTGATCAGGACCTTTTTGTATAAGTTATAACCTGCATTAATTATCAAACTCGTCTTTCTTAACTTCAGTCAGTCTCAGCATATACTTTGAATAGGCATACGGATTAACCATTTTGTAACAATCATCATAAGCATCACCACTCACAAGCACTGTTTCTCCTTGCTCAAATGGTGTCAGCAAATGCATTACACTTCCGGCATCACAAATCTCAAACTGTGAATAGACATCACTAGCTTGAAATTCAGCATAACTGGTTTCTTCATTATATACTATAGTACCCCTGGTTTTAGTAAGGGGAAATCGCACATCTCCATCACAACCACATTTGGGTTGTTTTTGACATCCCGGTTGTAAAGAAAAAACCAGAACTCCAATTATAAATATGAACTTATAAAACTTACGCATTACGAAAGTCAATCTTTGCTAATGAATATTTAAAAATTATATTTATTATCCTCAATCAGCTTATCTGCAATTCTTCTCCTGGCTTCCTTGGTGTTCACGCCATTTACGACAGTATAGTAGTTTGTTCCTTTAACCAGCAGGTCTTTTACCTCTCCTTCAGCAAATGAATAGATTGCATCTTTTGCAAATTTACTGATTTTTCCCGTAGCATCATAAACAAAAACATCGATAATATCTTTATAAACCTTTATCTGTTCCTCATCCTTAATTTTTTCAAGTTTCTCGACACGAAGCAGTGATGATTCAGAGACATAAAGAAGCATAATAATATCTGCAATATTATTTAGTATCTCCTGCTCGTACACTAGTTTCCGCTGGAATTTCTCAGAAGTTGCATGAATAAGAAACAGGGCAATTTTCCTGAAGTTTCTAATAATTCGTTTCTTTTCAGCATAAAAATCATTTTCAAGTTCAGGAGTGCCGGACAAATTAACAAGATTTTTATATGCTTTTTCAGCTTCACCGAAAAGGTCAAAATACCCTTTAGCACCCCTTTTCAGGACAGTATCGACAACGAGTATTTTATTTATCTCGTTTGTACCCTCAAATATCCTGTTTATACGCGAGTCACGATACCCTTTCTCAACATTCAATTCAGACGAATATCCCATTCCGCCATATATCTGCACATTTTCATCAACTATATAATCAAGTGTTTCAGAACCAGCCACTTTAAGAATAGCTGCTTCAACAGCAAATTGAGCAAAAGCATCAATAGTAGCTTTTTCTTTAATCATCTCGTCAAGACTTTGCTCCACATACTGATCTACATTATAACTTGCCCTGTAGACAGCCGATTCAGTAACAAAATGCTTAATAACTTGTTCTGCAAGTTTATGCTTGATTGATCCGAAAGAACTGATGAGCATTTTGAATTGCTTTCTTTCATTGGCATACTGAACAGATTGATTAATAGCATATTTTGCAGCTCCCAGAACATTTCCTCCAAGCTTTATCCGTCCCATATGAAGAATATTAAGTGCAATTCTGAATCCTTGTCCCCGATTTCCAAGAAGGTTTTCTACCGGTACTTTACAGTCATTAAAAAATAGTTGACGTGTTGATGAGCCCTTTATGCCCATTTTTTTCTCTTCAGGGCTAAATACAATACCCGGGAAATTACGTTCAATAATAAAAGCACTTAGCACACGGTCATTATCAATTTTTGCGAACACGGTAATAACATGGGCAAATCCTGAATTTGTTGTCCAATATTTTTGCCCGTTAAGCAGGTAATATTTGCCATCTTTTGACAATGTTGCATTAGTTTTACCGGCATTGGCATCTGAACCGGCATTAGGTTCAGTAAGAGCATAGGCACCTTTCCATTCACCGGAAGCAAGCTTTGGAAGATATTTTTCCTTTTGCTCGTCATTACCATAATATAAAATTGGTAATGAGCCGATACCTGTATGGCATGAATAAGCAACAGCAAATGAATATCCTGCACCCATTACATCACCTGCAAACATCGAGGTTACAAAAGACTGCTCAAATCCTTCATACTTTTCGGGAATAGAGATGCCGAGAAGGCCAAGTTCTCCGGCTTTGGTTAACAGTTCCGGCATTAATCCTTCTTCCTGCTGATCAATCCTGTCAAGATTCGGATAAACTTCAGTCTCCAGAAAATCCCGGCATGTTTGAGCGATCATATTCTGCTCTTCATCAAACTCTTCAGGTATAAAAATATCCTTTGCTTCTGTTTCCTTAACAATAAATTCACCACCTGTAATTTGTTTGTTTTTTTCCATAATTATTTTTTTCGGGTTTTGCAAATTTTGCGTTATAGTTCAAATTCCTAATGACAAAGATACAATTTCAGCAATATCATAATTCTTTACTTCCTCTACCTTATCTTTATATTTAATTCCATCAGTGATCATAGCCATACAATACGGGCAAGCTGTTACAATAATATCAGCTCCGGTTTCAAGTGCTTCTTCAGTTCTTTCAATAAATATTTCTTTATCTCCTTTCTCAGCTTCTTTAAACATCTGCCCTCCACCTGCTCCACAGCAAAGAGCTTTACTTTTATTCCTCTTCATTTCTTTCTTTTCTGATGGAATAAAATCAAGCACTTTTCTTGGTGCAGCATATTCGCCATTTATCCGGCCAAGGTAACATGGATCATGATAAGTAATTATTTTTTTGTTAAAGATTAAAGATTTAACCTTTAAATTTCCGGCTTCAATCTGGTCTTTCAAAAACTGTGTATGGTGAATCACCTGATAGTTTCCATCATATTGAGGATATTCGTTTTTAAAAGTATTAAATGCATGAGGATCGCAAGTTAGAATTTTTTTTACCTCATACCCGTTCAGCAATTCAATATTCATCATTGCCTGCATCTGGAAAAGCATTTCATTACCAGCCCTTCTGGCAACATCTCCTGTTGAAGATTCTTCAGTACCCAGAACTGCATAACTTACACCTAAATGGGCAAGTATCTTTACAAAAGCTTTAACAACGTTTTTATACCGGTCGTCAAAAGCACCGGCACTCCCAACCCAAAAAAGATATTCCGGCTTCTCATTTTTCGCAAAAAGATCGGCCATTACCGGAACATCTATTTTTTGCTTTTCCATCAATTCTTTTGCCCATTCCATCCTATCCTCCTGTGAAAACTGCCAGGGAGCACCATTATTTTCAATATTTGAAAATGTATTATTTAGCGGTCCGGGGGCAGCAGATTCTTCCAGAACGAGGTATCTTCTCATTTCCAAAATAATAGCAAGAGGGTCAATATTTACAGGACATTCATAAGTACACGCATTACAGGTTGTACAAGCCCATAATTCCTCTGCTGAAATGAAATCAAATAATGATCTGGTATTTTTTTCGTCATCTTTTCCCGAGCTCTTTTTATTAAACAGTTTATCAGCAACTTCTTCCAAATTGTCACGTGTATCCATAACAATTTTTCGCGGTGACAGTTTTTTACCTGTAATATTTGCAGGGCAACTGGATGTACATCTTCCACATTCTGTACATGAATAGACATCCATTAAATGCTTCCATGTCAGGTCCCTGACAGTTTTTGCACCAAATGTCACTACTTCACTATTTTCATCCTGGTCGGAATAATTTTCTTCCAGCATTAATTTAACCTCTTTAGTAATAGATGGCATATTTGCCATTTCCCCGGCCGGACGGAGTTTTGAATAATAGACATTAGGAAAAGAAAGGAATACATGAAAATGCTTTGAATACGGAATATAATTAAGAAACACAAGGACACCAACAATATGGAACCACCAACAGAATCTTTCAATAATAATTAAAGAGGAAGAGGGTAAACCTGAGAATATGGGTTGAATAATACCGCTAATAATAAAAGAACCCACTTGTGTATAATGTGCATCAGGTCTGGTCTGCAATATACCGTCAGTTGCATTCATTATCAGGATAGCACTCATTAGCAAAAGTTCTGTAATTAAAATAATGTTAGCATCCGAACGTGGCCAAAGGGTCATTTCCTTATTCCAGAATCTTTTAATTCGAAGGATATTACGACGAATAAGAAAAATGGCACAACCAAACATTACTGTTACAGCAAAGAATTCAAATATTGAAACCATAACACTATAGAATCCGCCAAAGAATGAAAATAACCTGTGGGTTCCTGCCACCCCGTCAATAAGGATCTCGAGCATTTCAATATTAACAATAATAAACCCTGCATAAACAAAAATATGCATTAGAGCTGCAACAGGCCGTTGCAGCATTTTCTCCTGACCAATTGCAATAAACAGGACTCTTCTCCACCTTAGAGGCTTATTATCAGTTATTTCAATATCTTTACCAAGTTTTATACTCTGTGATATTTTCCTGACTTTACGGTAAAAAACTACAGTAGCTACTAAAAAGATAATAATAAAAATAATGCTGGTGAACATGGAAGGAATATTAAAGCTTACTCTCTTTTACTATTGATATTAATTCAGGCAGAATTTTATGTACATCACCAACAATTCCATAATCAGCCGCTTCGAAAATTGGTGCATCAGGATCAGTATTAATAGCAACCAGGAATTTTGCGGAACTTATACCTGCAAGATGTTGGATTGCCCCTGAAATACCGGCAGCGATATAAAGATTAGGTGCAATTATCTTACCTGTTTGTCCTGTATGTTCTTCATGTGGTCTCCATCCTTCATCAGAAACCGGTCGTGAGCAAGCGGTAGCTGCTCCAAGCAGCTCAGCGAGTTCTTCAATCGGACCCCAGTTATCAGGCGATTTCATTCCCCTGCCACCTGAAACTACTATTTCCGCATCAGTCAGGAGAAGTTTTCCTGTCTCTTTATCTGTACCGGTAACTTTGGTTTTAATATCACTTTCCTGAATATCGGTTAAATACTCTTCAATAGTTGCATTATTATCTGAACCTATCAGCTTAAACGAATTTTGCGACAAGGTAAGTACTTTAATATCAGAATTAAGTTCTACAGTCACAAAAGCTTTCCCCGTAAACACCTTTTTATGTACTATAAAAGGATCAACCACGGATGGTAAATCAATTAACCCTGAACCCAGGGCAGCTTTCAATTTAACTGATAGCCGGGGTGCAAGTGCTTTACCTGTATTGTTATGGGAAAGCAATATGACTTTGGCATTTTCTTTTTGGACAACTTCCGAAATCACTTTTGTATACAACTGGTTATCCAGTGTTTTCAGATACTCGTTTGTTACACTCACAACTTTTCCAGCACCATAATCACCTAATTTCTTAAGCTCATCTTCAGTAACTTCACCAATAGAAAGAGCAACAACAGGCATATTAAGTTTCTCAGCCACTTTTTTTGCATATGAAACTAATTCAAAAGACAATTTCTTAAATTTCCCGTCCCAGTTTTCTGTAAATACTAATACTGCCATGATATTACTATTTTTAATCAGTTTTTTTAACTCAAACTTTTTCGTTTAATTAACTGCCAGATTCTTTCAAATCACTTTAGCTTCATTCTGCAAAAGGTCAAACAGTTCTTTTACATTTTCAGAATCAACCATCTTACATGTTGGTTTAGGTTGAGGAAGTTCAAAACTTTTATGATTCGTTAATAGCTCAGTATCTGAGACTTCCACCACATTCAAAGGTTTCTTTCTTGCCATCATAATTCCACGCATAGCAGGAATCCTTGGTTCAATAGAAATTCCTTTCTGGACAATTGCAACAAATGGTGTATCAATGCTTATAATTTCTTTTCCTCCATCAATAGTCCGTGATACAGACACTTTTTCCCCTTTTACTTCAATACCCGAAACTGAAGAAACAGAAGGCAGATTAAGAAACTCTGATAACATCCCTCCAACAGCAAATCCGTTATAATCACATGATTCAATACCACACATTACAAAACCAATATCTTCATCTTTCAGCACACCCGCAAGCTTAGCAGCTACATCATATGCATCAGTTGGCTCAGAATCAATACGTATGGCATCATCCGCACCAATTGCCAGCGCTTTTCTTATTGTAGGTTCAGCACTTTTTGTTCCAACTGTAATAACGGTAACTTTTCCCACCGAGGAGCCCGTATCCTCTTTTAATTCCATAGCCCTTGTTAGAGCGAGCTCATCCCATGGATTAATTATCCACTGTATGCCGGTATTGTCAAAAACAGAATTATTTTCTGTAAACTTAACTTTTGTGGTTGTATCAGGTACGTTCCCGAGGCAAACGAATACTCTCATACTCATTATTTTTAATTAATTACGATATTTTTTTGATGAGTCATTTTTATTGTCACGCTTGTGCAGTCGGACCGCCAAAATTCATCGGCATAGCAGGTCCACCGGGGCCTCTATCTTTAATTTTACCATATACAGTTTCATGCTTTTTAATATTATCTTCAAGAGCTCTCAACAATCTTTTTGCATGTTCAGGAGTAAGAATAACTCTGGATTTTACCTGTGCCTTGGGTACACCTGGCATAATCCTGACAAAGTCTAATACAAATTCAGCTGATGAGTGAGTAATAACCGCAAGGTTTGAATAAGTTCCCTGGGCCACTTCATCATTAAGTTCTATATCCAGTTGATTCTTCCCGGGTTTGCTTTTTTGATCTTCCATAGTAAAAAGAATTTATAATTATTACTCCTTATTATCTTCTCCTTTAACTACATCTCCTTCTTCATCTACATCTTTCCCCTTTTCTTTAGCAGACACTAATTTTTCATATTCTTCCATTGACCCCACAACAATCTTGTCATAATTTCTTGCACCTGTTCCGGCAGGGATCAGGTGTCCGACAATAACATTTTCTTTCAGACCTTCGAGGTTATCCACTCGTCCATACACAGCAGCTTCGTTTAGAACTTTTGTTGTTTCCTGGAATGAAGCAGCCGACATAAAACTCTTTGTTTGTAGTGCGGCTTTTGTAATTCCCTGGAGCACCTGGTTTGATGTTGCAGGAATAGCATTACGTGCTTCAATAAGCTTTAAATCTTTTCGTTTAAGAATAGAATTTTCATCTCTGAGTTTCCTTGCAGAAATTATCTGTCCATTCTTACATATCTGTGAATCTCCCACATCAATAATAATCATTTTATCATATATCCAGTCGTTCTCATTCATGAATCCCAATTTGTCAACTATTTGTTTTTCAAGGAATTTAGTATCTCCCGGATCAATGATTTCAACTTTACGCATCATTTGACGAACGATAATTTCAAAATGTTTATCATTAATTTTCACACCTTGCAGCCGGTAAACTTCCTGAACCTCGTTAACAATATATTCCTGTACTTTTGTCGGTCCTTTGATAGCAAGAATAGCCAGTGGGGTAATAGCCCCGTCAGACATTGGCATTCCTGCCCGTACATAATCGTTTTCCTGAACGAGAATTTGTTTTGATAATGGAACCAGATATTTTTTCACTTCACTTGTTCGTGATGTAACAATAATTTCACGATTCCCGCGCTTGATTTTACCAAACTGAATTTCTCCGTCTATTTCAGATACAACAGCCGGGTTTGACGGGTTTCTTGCTTCGAACAGTTCGGTAACCCTTGGCAGACCACCTGTAATATCGCCCGATTTTCCAATAGCTCTAGGTATTTTCGCCAATATATCTCCCTCTTTTACTTTACTATCTTCACTGGCAATTACATGAGCACTAACGGGAAGGTTATAGGATTTTGATGGGGTTTCTTTTTTATTCCCCGACACAATCCTGAGAGTAGGATTCTTTGTCTTATCTCTTGTTTCAATAATCACTTTCTCCCTGTAACCTGTTTGTTCATCAGACTCTTCCCGATAGGTAACACCTTCAATTAATTGTTGGAAATTTACTTTACCATGCTCTTCAGAGATTATCAATGCATTATAAGGATCCCAATCACAAAGCAAGTCACCTTTCTTTACACGGTTACCATTCTTAACATAAAGGTTTGAGCCATATGGTATATTATGAGTTGACAGGGCAATACCGGTTTCCTTATCCATTATCCGCATTTCTGCCAGACGTCCAATAACTACAGCAACTTTTATACCATCCTCCATTTTCTTCTCTACAGTACGCGATTCTTCAATCTCAACGACTCCGTTAAATTTAGAAATGATACTGGATTCAGCAGTAATACTTGAAGCGGTACCACCAACGTGGAAAGTTCGCAGTGTAAGCTGTGTTCCCGGTTCACCAATAGACTGGGCAGCAATTACACCAACTGCTTCACCTCGTTGCACCATTTGTCCGGTAGAAAGGTTTCTTCCGTAACATTTAGCACAGACTCCTCTACTTGATTCACATGTAAGAACAGAGCGAATTTCTACTTCTTCGATTGGTGATTCCTCAATTTTTTGGGCAATCTCTTCAGTAATTTCTTCTCCCGAAGCAATTATCAACTCATTATTCAACGGATTGTAAACGTCATGTACAGTAGTACGACCCAGGATTCTTTCATAAAGTGTTTCAACAACTTCTTCATTCTTTTTAATTGCGCTTGCAACAAGACCTCTCAATGATCCACAATCAGGCTGTGAAACAACAACATCTTGTGATACATCAACAAGGCGTCTTGTCAGGTAACCTGCATCAGCAGTTTTCAAGGCAGTATCCGCCAACCCTTTTCTGGCACCATGAGTTGAAATAAAATATTCCAGAACGGAAAGTCCCTCTTTAAAATTAGACAAGATCGGGTTTTCAATAATTTCCGAAGCAGTAGCACCTGATTTTTGTGGTTTAGCCATTAGGCCCCTCATCCCGGAGAGCTGTCTTATCTGTTCTTTTGAACCACGTGCCCCTGAGTCAAGCATCATAAACACGGGATTAAATCCCTGCTTATCAGAAGATAATTGTTTCATCAGGGTTTGGGTAAGCTTGGCATTTGTGTGTGTCCAGATGTCAATTATCTGGTTGTAACGTTCATTGTTAGTAATAAATCCCATATTATAGTTATTCATCACCTCATCTACGTTTTTATAACCTTCTTCCACAAGTTCAAGTTTCCGTTCCGGAACAATTACATCTTTAAGATTAAATGAAAGCCCACCACGAAAAGCCATATTATATCCAAGAGATTTGATATCATCAAGGAAATTCGCAGTAGCTGAAGTTCCGGATTTTTTCAATACCGTACCAATAATTTCTCTTAGTGATTTCTTAGTCAGAAGTTCATTGATAAAACCAACTTCTTTAGGAACATACTTGTTAAAAACAACTCGCCCTACAGTGGTTTCAATAAGATGATTAACCGGTTTCCCATCAACTATATCATCAACTTTAACCTTAATAATAGCATGGAGATCAATTTTATCCTCATTCAGAGCAATAGTAACCTCTTCCTGAGAATAAAAAACCAAACCTTCCCCCCTGATTTTCAAGGATTTTGTTGATTTTTTTGCTTTGGTAATATAATATAATCCAAGAACCATATCCTGTGAAGGAACCGTGATTGGAGCACCATTAGCCGGGTTAAGTATATTATGTGATGCAAGCATCAGCATTTGAGCTTCAAGAATAGCAGAATTACCAAGAGGCAGATGGACTGCCATCTGATCACCATCAAAGTCAGCATTAAAAGCAGTACAAACCAATGGATGTAACTGAATTGCCTTTCCCTCAATAAGCTTAGGCTGGAATGCCTGTATACCAAGGCGGTGAAGAGTCGGAGCCCTGTTTAGCAGGACAGGATGCCCCTTAAGTATACTTTCCAGTATATCCCATACAACGGGGTCTTTCCGGTCAACAATTTTTTTAGCTGACTTAACAGTCTTTACTATACCCCTTTCAATTAATTTCCTAATAATAAAGGGTTTATAAAGCTCAGCTGTCATATCCTTTGGCAACCCACATTCATGAAGTTTAAGTTCCGGTCCAACGACAATAACAGACCTGGCTGAATAATCAACTCTTTTACCAAGCAGATTCTGACGGAATCTTCCTTGCTTTCCTTTTAGGCTATCACTCAGCGATTTAAGCGGTCTGTTTCCATCAGTCTTAACAGCATTTGATTTCCTTGAATTATCAAATAATGAGTCAACTGATTCCTGAAGCATCCGTTTCTCATTACGGAGGATTACTTCGGGAGCTTTTATTTCAATAAGTCGCTTAAGCCTGTTATTTCTGATAATTACACGCCGGTAAAGATCGTTAAGGTCGGATGTGGCAAAACGTCCCCCATCAAGTGGGACAAGTGGTCTGAGTTCAGGAGGAATAACAGGTACTACTTTCACTATCATCCATTCGGGACGATTTACTTTTGTTGAAGCTCTGAATGCTTCAACAACCTGTAATCGTTTCAGGGCTTCATTTTTCCTTTGCTGCGAAGTTTCTGTATTTGCTTTATGTCTGAGAGAAAATGACATTTCATCAAGATTAAGACGTTCAAGCAAATGAAACAAAGCATCAGCACCCATCCCTGCAATAAACTTATCAGGATCGGTATCCTCAAGATATTGATTCTCCTTTGGAAGGCTTTCCAGAATCTCAAGATATTCCTCTTCAGTAAGGAAATCAAGATATTTAATACCATCTGCTTCTTTAACTCCCGGATTAATTACTACATATCTTTCATAGTAAATAATAGAATCCAGTTTTTTGGTTGGAAGACCAAGAAGGTAACCCATTTTATTGGGGAGGGACTTGAAGTACCAAATATGAGCAACAGGTACTACCAGGGAGATATGACCAATACGTTCGCGCCGCACTTTCTTTTCAGTAACTTCAACACCACAACGGTCACAAACAATACCCTTGTATCTTATCCTCTTATATTTACCACAATGGCATTCATAATCTTTAACAGGACCGAATATTCGTTCACAGAACAAACCATCTCTTTCAGGTTTATAAGTTCTGTAATTAATTGTTTCGGGTTTCAGCACTTCTCCACACGAACGTTCAAGTATCTCCTCCGGTGAAGACAGAGCAATTGAAATTTTTGTAAAATCACTCTTAACCTTTGTATCTCTACGGAATGGCATATGTAAATAATTAAAATTTCACTAACATAAATAATTAATCAAGACTCATACTAAGTCCAAGTCCTCTCAGTTCATGTAACAGAACATTAAAGGATTCAGGTATTCCCGGTGTAGGCATGGGTTCACCTTTAACAATAGCTTCATACGATCGTGCTCTTCCAGTAACATCATCCGATTTCACTGTCAGGATTTCCTGAAGTATATGTGATGCTCCGAAAGCCTCAAGAGCCCATACTTCCATTTCACCAAATCGCTGACCTCCGAATTGCGCTTTACCACCAAGAGGTTGCTGTGTAATAAGTGAGTATGGTCCGATAGACCGTGCATGCATTTTGTCGTCAACCATATGTCCAAGTTTGAGCATATAGATAATACCTACAGTAGCGGGCTGGGTAAATCGTTCGCCTGTACCTCCGTCGAACAAATAAGTTGTTCCATAATCAGGAAGGCCGGCTATTTTGGTATATTCAGATATTTGTTCTAAAGTTGCACCGTCAAATATTGGTGTTGAGAATTTTAACCCCAGACGTTGTCCTGCCCAACCCAAAACTGTTTCATATATCTGGCCAAGATTCATCCTTGATGGTACTCCCAGTGGGTTAAGTACAATATCCACAGGTGTTCCATCTTCAAGGAAAGGCATATCTTCCTGCCGTACAATTTTGGCAACAATACCTTTATTTCCATGACGTCCGGCCATTTTATCGCCAACCTTTATTTTCCGCTTCCTGGCCAGATAGACCTTAGCCATTTGAATAATACCGGTAGGAAGTTCATCCCCTATAGAAATATTGTATTTCTCTCTCCGGTGGATAGCTTCTATCTCTTTATGCTTTGTAAGATAATTATGGACAAGAAGTTTAATAGTTTCATTTTTCTTCTTATCGGTAGTCCATTTACTCAGGCTAACATTGAGATAATTAATTTCCTGTAGTTGTTTAAGAGTAAACTTTGTACCCTTAGGAATAAGATCAACATTCAGGTTATCTTTAACCCCCTGAGAAGTTTTCCCATTTACAAGGATAAAAATTTTATCAACCAGTTTAGTATCTAATTCTTCTAGTTCCTTTTGTAACTCGGCTTCTATCTTATCCAGTATTGGTTTTTCTGCAATTTTCGATCCTCTGTCCTTAACCGGACGTGAGAAAAGGTTTTTCTTAACTACCACTCCGTCGAGTGATGGTCCGGCTTTCAAAGAGGCATCTTTAACATCACCAGCTTTATCGCCGAAAATGGCACGAAGCAGTTTCTCTTCCGGAGAGGGATCGGATTCACCTTTTGGTGTAATTTTTCCAATAAGGATATCTCCGGGTTTAATATGGGCACCAATACGAATCAACCCATGTTCATCCAGATCTTTAGTTGCCTCTTCACTAACATTAGGAATATCTGATGTAAGTTCTTCAAGACCTCTTTTTGTATCTCTTACTTCAAGAGAATGTTCTTCTATATGTATTGATGTAAAGATATCATCACGTACAACACGATCAGATATCACGATAGCATCCTCGAAATTATATCCTTTCCAGGGCATGAATGCCACTTTCAAATTTCTACCAAGTGCAAGTTCTCCATTTTCTGTACCAAAACCCTCTGTAAGAACCTGTCCTTTCTTAACCTTTTCACCTTTTGAAACAATTGGGATAAGATTAATACAAGTATTCTGGTTTGTTTTTTTATACTTTGGAAGAACATATTTTTTTACATCATCATCGAAGCTAATAAACTTCTCAACATCACTTCGGGTATAGCGTACCACAATTTCGTTGGCATCAACATATTCAACAACACCGTCACTTTCCGCAACAATTAATATTCTTGAATCCTGAATCATTGTTTTTTCCAGGCCTGTACCAATAATAGGTGCTTCAGGATTAATAAGAGGCACTGCCTGTCTCATCATATTAGAACCCATAAGAGCTCTGTTTGCATCGTCATTCTCAAGAAATGGGATCAGGGAAGCAGCAATTGAAGCGATCTGATTTGGAGCAACATCCATTAAGTCAACATTTTTTGCATCCTCATGGGGAAAATCACCTTCGTACCGCGCCTTAACCTTGGGGTTAATAAATTCACCATTCTCGTTTATAGGTGCATTTGCCTGAGCAATTACCTTCTTTTCTTCTTCCTCAGCACTCAGATAAACCACACCATCATCATTAAAATCCACCTTCCCATCCTTAACATTTCTATAAGGTGTTTCAATAAAACCAAGTTTATTGATCTTGGCATAAACACACAGTGATGATATCAGTCCAATATTTGGTCCTTCGGGTGTTTCAATAGGGCAAAGTCTACCATAGTGTGTATAGTGCACATCACGAACCTCGAATCCAGCTCTTTCCCGTGATAAACCACCTGGTCCAAGTGCTGACATTCTTCGTTTATGGGTCATTTCAGCCAGCGGATTAGTCTGATCCATAAATTGGGACAACTGGTTTGTTCCGAAAAAGGAATTAATAACTGAAGAGAGTGTCTTCGAATTAATCAGGTCAACAGGAGTAAAAACCTCATTATCACGAACATTCATTCTTTCACGAATGGTTCTTGCCATACGGGCTAAACCTACACCAAACTGATTATGAAGTTGTTCGCCTACTGTTCTTACTCTACGATTACTTAAATGGTCAATATCATCAACATCGGTTTTTGAGTTTATAAGTTCTATCAGATACTTAATAATCTTAATAATATCTTTCATTGTAAGGACCCTGGTATCCATAGGGATATCAAGACCCAGTTTCCTGTTTATTCTAAATCTTCCGACGTCTCCCAGATCGTAACGTTTGTCTGAGAAAAACAGATTTTCGATCACTTCGCGGGCAGTTCCTTCATCAGGTGGTTCAGAATTACGTAATTGACGGTAAATATGAACAACAGCTTCTTTCTCCGAGTTGCATGGATCTTTCTGTAGAGTATTAAAAATAATCTCAAAATCAGAGATATTTTTTTCTATATTATGAAGCAGGATTGTTTTTGACCCGGAATTTACAATATCTTCAATATGTGCTTCTTCCAAAACTGTTTCCCTGTCAATTATCACTTCATTTCGTTCAATTGACACTACTTCACCTGTATCTTCATCAACAAAATCTTCAACCCATGATTTCAGTACTCGTGCAGCAAGTTTTCTTCCAACAAGTTTTTTCAGAGCCGTTCTAGAAACCTTAAATTCTTCAGCAAGATCAAATATTTCAAGTATATCTTTATCGGTTTCGTATCCAATAGCACGTAATAATGTTGTAACCGGCAATTTCTTTTTCCGATCGATGTAAGCATACATCACATTATTAATATCGGTTGCAAATTCTATCCATGAACCTTTGAATGGAATTATCCTGGCCGAATACAATTTTGTACCGTTAGCATGAATACTTTGCCCGAAAAAAACTCCGGGTGATCGATGTAGCTGTGACACAATTACTCTTTCTGCCCCATTAACTACAAAGGTTCCACGTTCAGTCATATAAGGAACAACGCCTAAATAGACCTCCTGTATAACCGTATCAAAATCTTCATGTTCAGGATCGGTACAATACAATTTCAATTTAGCCTTCAACGGGACACTATAAGTTAAACCTCTTTCCAGACATTCATCAATAGTGTAACGTGGAGGATCAATGGTATAATCAAGAAATTCCAGAACAAAATTATTCCTTGTATCAGTAATTGGGTAGTTTTCGCTAAAGACTTTATATAGTCCTTCATTTTTCCTTTGTTCCTGAATAGTATTCAGTTGAAAAAAATTCCGGAATGATTTCAACTGAATATCCAGAAAATCAGGATAATCCATTTGTTCAGAAATGGAAGCAAAACTAATTCTTTCGTTTGTTTTTGAGGACATCCTAAAAAGATTATGTTGACATAATATATATATATATAACGACGAAAAGGTCTAGAGTCCTTAACCGGATTCCAAACCTGAGAAACCTAATAATATAAGGTGATAGTTTCTATTTAACTTCAACTTCTGCTCCTGCTTCTTCTAATTGATTTTTAAGAGATTCCGCTTCGTCTTTAGTTACACCTTCCTTAACAGGTTTTGGTGCTGAGTCAACCAGACCTTTAGCTTCTTTAAGTCCTAATCCGGTAAGTTCCTTAACCAGTTTTACTACCTGAAGTTTTGCTCCACCCGGAGCAGTAAGTACAACATCAAATTCAGTCTGTTCTGCAACTCCGCCTTCTTCACCAGCACCACCGGCTCCTCCGGCAACAGCAACAGCTGCAACTGCCGGTTCAATTCCGTATTCTTCTTTAAGAACATTTGCCAACTCATTAACTTCTTTTACAGTAAGGTTAACCAATTCTTCTGCTAACTTTTTTACATCTGCCATTTTCTTGTGTTTTTTAAAGTTTTATATAATTATTTTTATTATTCTCTATCAGCAAGTGTTTTTACAACACCTGATATAATATTTTTACCTGACTGCAGTGCTGAAATAACATTCTTTGCAGGTGATTGAAGCAACATAATTACATCTGCAATGAGTTCTTCCTTAGACTTAATACCAACGAGAGTTTCAAGTTTTTCATCTCCGATATAAAGTCCTTCTTCAACAAAAGCAGCCTTTAGCACAGGCTTATCATGTTTTTTTCTAAACTCATTAATAATTTTTGCCGGAACATTACCGGTATTAGAAAACATGATTGAGGTCGGTTTTTCAAGCAATGTGTACAATTCCTGAAAGTCACCTTCAGAATTTTCCAAAGCAATTTTCAATAGTGTGTTTTTAACTATAATCAGCCTAATCTCATTTTCAAAGCATTTTCTACGCAATGCACTTGTGTCTTCGGCGTTAAGCTCAGAAACGTCAGCAAGATAAAAATGAGAATATTCATTTATCTTCTCTGCCAGATCTTTGATGATTATATTTTTCTCTTCTTTATTCATAGTAACATACACGTCTTTTGTCTCAATTAACTTAATCTTCGTTAAAGGCTTTAGTATCAATCTTTATTGCCGGACTCATTGTACTTGAAAGATATATAGATTTTATATATGTACCTTTCGCAGAAGCCGGTTTCAGTTTCACAACTGTATTGATAAATTCTCTTGCATTTTCAACAATCTTTTGTGGTTCAAATGAAACCTTTCCAATAGATGTATGAACGATACCATATTTATCAACTTTAAAATCGATTTTCCCTTTTTTTACTTCTGAAACTGCTTTTCCAACATCTGTAGTAACAGTTCCACTTTTCGGATTAGGCATTAGTCCACGTGGTCCGAGTACTCTTCCCAATGGTCCAACTTTACCCATAACCTGAGGCATAGTGATAATAACATCCACATCTGTCCAGCCACCTTTTATTTTTTCGACATACTCATCGAGTCCTACAAAATCGGCGCCGCCATTCTTAGCCTCCTCCTCTTTGTCAGGTGTACATAACACCAGTACACGGGTTTCTTTACCCGTACCATTAGGAAGGGTTACTACCCCACGAACCATCTGGTTAGATTTTCTTGGGTCAATACCTAATCTGATATCGAGGTCAAGAGAAGCATCAAATTTGGTTGTTGAAATCTCTTTCACCAAACCGGCAGCCTCAATTAACCTGTATAGTTTACCTTCTTCAATTTTCTCAAGAGCTACTTTTCTATTTTTAGTATACTTAGTCATTCTAATTGAAGTATTAAATTTTAATTATTTCCCGGGAATGAACCTTTTACATTAATCCCCATACTACGGGCAGTACCAGCCACTAGTTTCATTGCAGACTCAACAGTAAATGCATTTAAATCAGGCATTTTCTCCTCGGCAATTTTCTTCACCTGCTCCCATGTTACTGTTGCAATCTTATTTCTGTTCGGTTCAGCTGACCCGGACTTTTTCTTTGATGCTTCAAGTAACTGAACAGCTACCGGTGGAGTTTTTGTTACAAAAGTGAATGATTTATCCGTATATACCGTAATAATAACTGGAATAAGTTTTCCTGCTTTATCCTTCGTTTTGGCGTTAAACTGCTTGCAAAACTCCATTATACTCACACCTTTAGCACCTAAAGCAGGCCCTACCGGAGGTGATGGATTTGCTGCACCGCCACGAATCTGTAACTTAATAATCCCAGAAACTTCTTTTTCCATAATCTGGTTTTGTTTAATAGTTATTGGTAAAACATGTGATAGTTACTCAGGAAGCATTATAATTTTCATAACTATCTATATTAATAATTCTCCAAAGGAGATTTATTCCTTCTCAACCTGCATAAAGCTAAGTTCCAGCGGAGTTTTCCTGCCGAAAATCTTAACCATAACTTTCAATTTTTTCTTTTCTTCGTTCACTACTTCAATTATACCGTTAAACCCATTGAAAGGACCATCAATTACTTTAACCGACTCACCCACAAAAAATGGAACTGTATTTTCTTCATCACTTGATGCCAATTCATCAACTTTACCAAGTATCCTGTTCACTTCTGATTCTCTCAAAGGAAGCGGACTACCTCCTTTTGAACCTCCGAGAAAACCAATCACATTAGGAATACCCCTAAGAATGTGTTCTACTTCACCAACAAGAGCTGCTTCAATAAGAACATACCCGGGAAAAAAGTTTCTCTCTTTGCTTATTTTTTTTCCATTCCTAATCTGATAAACTTTTTCAGTTGGTATTAATATCTGGGCAACAAAATCCTGCAAATTCAATCTATTCACTTCGCTTTCGATGTACTCCAATACCTTTTTTTCCTTCCCGCCAATTGCTCTCAGCACATACCATTTCATTTCTTTCTTTCCCATAAAACAACTGGATTTAATAGAACATACCATAAATAAATCCCATGATATTCTCAAAGGAATAATCCATAATAAAAACAACCATAGCTATTATCAGAGATGCAATCATCACAACAACTGAACTACTCTGTAATTCCCCCCAGGTTGGCCATGACACTTTGTGGAGTAGTTCATTATATGCATCATTTAAATACTTTATCACTTTCATAGTTCATTTGCATTTGCACGGGTGGAGAGGCTCGAACTCCCGACACCTGGTTTTGGAGACCAGTGCTCTACCAACTGAGCTACACCCGTCTGCCTATTTGATTTACACATTTAAGGGTTATGAACCCAATCGGATCCCTAACCCTAAATGATTAATTTTCAATCAGGTTATTATTTATCTATTCAACAATTTCGATTACCTGGCCGGCTCCAACAGTTCTGCCTCCTTCGCGAATAGCAAAACGTAATCCTTTATCAATTGCAACAGGGTAAATTAAATTCACAGTTATAGTAACATTATCACCAGGCATAACCATTTCCGTACCTTCAGGAAGGGCAATTTCTCCTGTTACATCCAGAGTCCTCAGGTAAAACTGGGGACGATATCTCTGATGAAAAGGAGTATGACGTCCACCTTCATCTTTTTTAAGAACATACACTTCAGCTTTAAAACTTGTATGTGGTTTAATTGCACCGGGTTTTGCCAACACCATTCCGCGCTTAATCTCCTTTTTGTCCACACCTCGCAGTAATAATCCAACGTTATCACCTGCTTCACCGCGGTCAAGAATTTTCCTAAACATCTCAACACCTGTACAAACAGTCTTTCTAAGGTCAGCACCAAGACCAACCATTTCAAGTGGATCACCGGTGTTTACAATTCCTGTTTCGATACGTCCGGTTGCTACAGTACCACGACCTGTAATTGAAAAGATATCTTCCACGGGCATAAGGAATGGTTTTTCATTGTCACGCGGAGGGATTGGAATATACTCGTCAACAGCTTTCATCAGCTCAAGTATTTTTTCTTCCCATTTAGCTTCACCATTCATTGCTCCAAGAGCCGAACCCTGGATTACAGGGACATTATCGCCATCAAATTTATAAAAACTCAGTAATTCACGAACTTCCATTTCAACAAGCTCCAACATTTCTTCGTCATCAACCATATCTACCTTACTCATGAAAACAACGATTTTCGGAACATTTACCTGGCGAGCAAGAAGGATATGTTCACGTGTTTGTGGCATTGGACCATCCGTTGCAGCAACAACCAGAATTGCACCATCCATCTGTGCCGCACCGGTTATCATATTCTTAACATAGTCAGCGTGTCCCGGACAGTCGACATGTGCATAGTGACGTGATTCAGTTTGATACTCAACATGAGCAGTATTAATTGTAATACCCCTTTCTTTTTCCTCAGGTGCATTATCAATTGAATCAAAGTCCATAATATCTGACAAGCCTGCTTTATGTAAAACCCTTGTGATTGCAGATGTCAAAGTAGTTTTCCCATGATCAACATGACCTATAGTCCCTATGTTGACATGTGGTTTTGATCTATCAAATTTTTCTTTAGCCATAACTCCAGTAAATTATTGATTAAGTGATTAAAAATTAATTATTTTAATATGTTTGTTGAGCCAATGACGAGAATTGAACTCGTGACCTCTTCCTTACCAAGGAAGCGCTCTACCCCTGAGCTACATCGGCCGTCGGTTAGAGCGGGAGACGGAACTCGAATCCGCGACCCTCAGCTTGGAAGGCTGATGCTCTACCAACTGAGCTACTCCCGCAATAAAGTGTAAGTGTGGTGTTTTATTCCCGCAAATACAATCATACTTATTAACCAACAGGTGGGGAGAGCAGGATTCGAACCTACGAAGGCGTCTGCCAGCAGATTTACAGTCTGCCCCGGTTGGCCACTTTGGTATCTCCCCTATTGTAAAAAACCTGCTAATATATTCTTAACAAGCTGGTTTTGTTTTCCAAACAATTGTCAAACGAGCCGATGGAGGGATTCGAACCCACGACCTGCTGATTACAAATCAGCTGCTCTGACCAACTGAGCTACATCGGCAATTTTTAAAGAACGTTCCTATCCCATTTAACCTCTAAAAATTGGTTTGCAAATTTATAAATATTTTATTGATAACCCAAAAAAAAAATGTATATTTTTATCAGCCGTTAAATCCCTCTTTGTTTCCCTTTTTGTTTAGTGATTTGTCGCCTCAAAGCATCAATGGCAATGTCAGTTGCTTCCTCGAAAGTTTTGCTTTGTTTTTTTGCAAATAATGAGTTGCGAGGTATGTCAAGTTTTATTTCAACTATCTTATTATTGTCATCCTGAACATTAATTAACCTTAAAAAAATATCAGCAGCAAGAATATCATCTCTGTACTGCAATAATTTATTCACCTTAACCTGAATAAAGTCGAGAAGTTTCTTGTCGGCATCAAAACGAACTGAATGAATCTGAATCTCCATAATAATATAGATTTTATGCTCTGGGATGAGCTAGTTTATAAACTTGTTTTAATTTCTCGAAAGTATTATGTGTATATATTTGTGTTGCAGATAAATTTGCATGACCCAGTAATTCTTTAACTGCATTTAAATCTGCTCCATTATTTAATAGATGTGTAGCAAATGTATGCCTGAGAATATGTGGACTTTTCTTCTCAATCGTTGTTACAAACTCTAAATGCTTCTTCACAATGATGTAAACCAATTTACCATACATCTTTTTCCCCTTATTTGATAAAAGAAAATAAAAATCCACAAGTCCGGGAAAAGTTTCATTCCGGCATTTCAGGTATTTTTCAATATTTACCTTTATCTCTTTTGTAAACGGTATCATCCTCTCTTTATTCCTTTTACCTAATACTTTAAGCGTTTTCCTTTCAATATCAATATTTTGATCACGCATTCCAATTAATTCTTCTCTTCTTATTCCTGTAGCATATAATATCTCTATTATCAACCTATTCCTTATTCCGCTAAAATCTTCTCCAAAATCATATTGATCGAGTAATTGATCCATATGCTTCTGTTCAACAAATTCGGGTAGTTTTGCTTTTTGTTTCAAACCAAGAATGCCATCCATCGGGTTTTTTGTAATAACACCTTCTCTAATAAGGAACCTGTAAAATGTTTTTAGAGTAGTTAATTTTCGATTCACCGAGCGTGGAGCCAATCCTT
>Ga0208905_1000252_pt1 | contig 27148 bp, 42 predicted proteins | sample AntAceMetag02UKS_FD_184776 | JGI IMG/M metagenome (GOLD analysis project Ga0208905, IMG submission 184776) | Saline lake microbial communities from Ace Lake, Antarctica - Antarctic Ace Lake Metagenome 02UKS (SPAdes) (version 2) | ecosystem: Environmental > Aquatic > Non-marine Saline and... | reverse complement strand
TTTAAATATTTTCATTTATTTCTCTAATACAAATTGGGGTATCTGTTTCTTTTATTATTTCACCCATTTTTCTTCTCCTCTTTATTAACTTTATAAAATTCAAATAAAAAGTTCCCTAAAATGTAGTTAATAGCGATTTCTTTATTTTTCATTGGATGTTCTAAAACAAACCTCCTTAATAAAAGGTTTATTTCTCTTTTAATATTTAACTTCATCTGAACAGAATCTTCCATAGTATCTTAAGTCTTTTTTGCTTTTTAAATGATAGGGGAGTTTTTGGGATTAAACAAAAATAAATCTTGGGGTTAATTAACTATCAATATAGGTAGATATTTATAAACAAAAGGGACTTCTCTAAAATATGAATTATGAAGATAGGCGACCCAAGCAACTTGAAATTAAGCGAAAAGAACATTATGACCGAGTTTATAAAAGACAACCTCAATTAATGAAAAGATTAGCACCCTTACTAAATGAATCAGAAATTATTGAAAGAAACACAGAACCTTATTTGAAATTTCTAAAACGAAAAACAAAATTAAACGGAAAAAGTAGAGTTAAATTAAGAAAAAAATTAGGTAAATTTTCACATAAAAAGAAAGAAAGAAAAGTAAAGACTTCTAAAAAGATATCCCAAATTAGACCAGATGTTCTATATGGAATGAGTTAAATGAAAACAAAATATTTCTTAGTTATTGGAATATTTATTTTACTAATAGGTGGTTTAGGAATAATATTTTATAATCCTCCAGAAAAAATAGATTGTAATTCTTATGGAGCAATATATCTTAAAGCATCTGAATTAAATAAAGCATCTGAAATAGCAGATAAACTTAGTGTTGTGGTGGTTATTCCAGAAATGGAGCAGATTATAGCAAGAACTGAAATTTTAAATTGCCCAAGCTTTGATTATGATAGATATGTAGAGGGAATATAAAATGGGAATAAAAAGTTGGTTAGCGAGGAGAAGAGCAAGAAAGAGTGCAACTGGAACAATTGTTCTTAAACCTTCAGAAGCAGGTTCAGCTGGAGCAATTAGTGCAAAAACAGGTGCAAGTATATCAGTTCCCGGAGGTTCTATTGTAACAGCTTCAACAGGAAGCCAAGCAATTTCTGGAAATGGTGGAGGAACTTCTGGAGGTGGAGGTGGAGGAAGTTCAGGAGGTGGAGGAACAACTTCAAGGACAATAACAACAACTTCTCCAACACAAGTTTCAGATTTGTTACAAGTTTCAACAACTCCATCAACAATAACTTCTTTAGATACAACATCAGGACTTTCAGCAATGCAAGAATTTGAAGCAAGTAAAATGGCTGACGCAAGTAACATGGTTATTCAAGCAAGTGGAGGTGTAAGAATTGGAAAGCGTGAATATATAGGAGAAGCTATTGTTCCTTTTTCTGGAGGAAAGACAGCAAACCAAATAAGAGCAGAAGAACAAAGAAAAGCAACAGCAAGGGGTTATGGTGGATATGGGAGATGGTCTTCAACAATTCCAATAAAAAAGGAAGAAACAAAAGAAACAGAAGGTTTAGATTTAATTAAAAAAGTAGATATTAAAAAAATTAAGAAAAAAGGAGAGAAAAAATTTGACCTTTTTAAAAAAAGAGATTCTACTCCTTCTTTTGACCCAAATAAAAATATTATATTTATTAAACCAAGTGAGATGGAAGGTTTTACATCCTCTGGAGGATATTCTGATTTTGATGTAATTAATTTAACAAAGACAACAGAAGGCGAAGGAACAGGACAACAATTAGAGTCTTTATCTGATTTTACAGATAGTCTTGAATCAGGAACTTATGCCATTTCTTTAAGTGGTGATATGGAAAAAGTAAAAGAGATTGGAGTTTCTAAAGATGTTACTCAAAGAGTTGAATATGCTCCAGATGGTTCTGTTTTATATTCTGGTGGCGTTTCTCCTGTAACAAAAGGAATGACCAAAGAAGAAATTAAAACATGGAAATCTAAATTAAAAGAATCTGCTAAATTTGAAGGATTAGATTTTTCTATAAAACCCTATGTAGATGTATATAAAAAAGAAGGAATTTATGAAGGAACAAAATATGCAATAACTCATCCATTAATTGTAAAAGACATTCCAGTAGTAAAAGCAGGTCTCCCAGTTGCTTATAAATATCTTTTAGAAAGTCCAGTAAAAGGAACTTTTAAAGCAGGAGCATATATTGGAGATTTTTCTATGCAAACAGGAGATTATTTAGCAAGTCTTAAAACAGGAAATAGATTCTATAAACCTTCAGAAAATAGAGGAGGAAAGTTTGAAGAGTTCATTGATTATGATTATAAATTATCACCACTTAAAGACCCAGATGTTCAGATGTTTGGATTGACAACTTTAACTTTAGGGTTAGCAGGTGCAGGAAGTATTGGAGCAAAAGTATTACAAACAGGGGGAAAATTATTTCAAGCCCATATAGTAGGTCAAGCAATTAAAAATCCAACAGAAGAGAATTTAGCAATGGCATTAATTTTTACAGCACCAGAAGTAATAGCAAATAGAGGAAAAATTATTCAAGAATTTTCAGGAAAAAGACCTTCACAATATGTTCCGAATACAAATGAAATTGCTTATGTTTCACCAACTTCAAGACCAAGAGCAACATTAATGATTAAAAATGCAAAAGGAGAATATCTTGTTTCTAAGAAAAAAGGTATTTCATCAGGTGGAGATATAAAGGCAGGAGAAACTCCAAGACAAGCAATGATAAGAGAAGTAGGAGAAGAATTAGGATTAAGTAAAAAAGATTTTAACAATATAAAATTCAAAGAAAAAATAGTAACTCCACAAGAAACATCTTATACTTTTGAAGCAACATTAAAACCAGAGGCAAAAATAAATTCAATGAGTGATATGAGTGGGGGAATAAAATGGATTGGAAAATCAAAATACGAGGGAGTAACAGGGCAAACATATAGAAATCCAGTTATGAAAGATGGAGTAAGAGTTTATGAATTAGCAATTATGAACAGATTAAGTGGAAATAAAAAACCAGTTACTTGGTTAGGTTATGAATCAAAATATGGAAAAGTTTATTTTGGAACACAATCAAGATATGATGTTCCTAAAAAAATAGCAAAAGAGTATGCAAAAATGCCAGAAGAAACGCTAATTCATGCAACTCCAGATGTTCCATTTAGTATGGAATTTGGAAAACCATTAAAAGTTAAACCTTCAAAAATAAAAAGAGGAGGAGAAGGACTTTATGTTTCTCCACAAGTAGCAACAAAACCAATTCCAAAAGAAGTATTAAAATTAGAAGGATACACCGGAAAAGGAAAACCAGTAAAACCAAAAGAAATAAAGGACATTCCTGTAAAAGTAGGTGCAGAACCTCCAGCAGGATATGTTCCAGTAAGTTATTTAGATATTGGAACTCCTTCAAGATATGCAATAACATTTAACCCTCTTTCAGGTTTTAAAAGAAGAGGGCTTTATGTAACAAAAGGAAAAGTTGGTAAAGATATTAAATTAACAAAAAAAGCATTAGCTGAAATTGAAAGTGAACAAGCAATTAGATTTGGAAGAGAAATTAAGAAAAAAGGAAGAGGAGAATATATTTGGATAGCTGGAAAAAAAGTAAGAATAAGAGAAGTTGATATTTTACAAAAAGAAATGAAAGCAACTGAACCTTTAGGAAAGGAAGTTAAAAAATCAAAAACAAAAAAAGATGAATCAGATTTAAACAAGTTCTTAAAAGACCAAGAAAAAAGAAAGACAAAAAGAAAGGTTAAAACAGAAGAAGGTTTGACAGAATATGTTTCTCCATATAAATTTGCTATTTCTAAAAAGAAAGGAGAAATTAAAAGAGAAATTTCAAAAGATATTCCAAAAGAAAGACTTAAAGAACTTCCACGAGATATTCCAAGAGAAATATTGAGAGATGTTCCAAGAGAAAGACCAAAAGAGATTCCAAGAGAAAAACCAAGAGAACTTCCAAGAGAGATTCCAAAAGAAATATTAAAAGATTTTCCAAGAGATATTCCAAGATACCCTTCAAGACCTCCAAAAGAACCTGCCCCAATAATTCCTACAAGAAGAAGGAAAATAATTAAAAAACAAGTTAAACAAGCCCCCTCTTATGATGTCTACATAAAACCTCCAAAAAAGAAAGTGTATGTTAAATTAACAAAAAAGCCAGTTGGATTACAAGAAGCAAGAGATACAAGAAATTATTTTATTGATGAAACTACAAGTCGTCAAGGATTTCTGAAACCAAGACAAAACAAGCCAAGTAAATTAATGTTTGATATTCCAAGAGGTTATGCAAAAAATACACAAAAAAAGTTCAGACAATTCAAACAGAGAAAAGGAAAGAAAATAAAATTACCTAAAGAAAGAATTATAGAAAGAGGAAAATATGCACTTGACACAAAAGGAGAACGACAACAAATAAACATTTTTAAAAAAATGGCTCAAAGAGAAAAAAAGAAAAGAAAATTAAATAGACCCTCTTGGGAAAGTTTTGCTTAATCCCAAAAACTCCCCTATGATTTAAAAAGGATGTTCACATTAAAACACTATGCCAAAAGAAAAACAACAAAAACCAATTACTCCTGCTGAAGAAATGGAATTTTCCAAAAAAGAATTGGAAGCGACCTTGCCGATTGAAGAAAAAGCTTATGAAGAAGAATTACCAGAAGCACAACCAAAAGAAGATTACTTAGACGAATTGCCAAACCAACAACAACCGCAAGATAAAAAACAATTTTCTCAACCAATGATGTTTAATGAAGAAGGAAAAGAGAATTTAATTGAGAACTTATTAAAAGTGGATTGGGTAAGAATTGAACATATTGTTAGAGGGCATAAACCAAAAGTAGATAATGAAGGAAATGAATATTTTATAAAAATTGAAGAACATTATTTAAATGAATATGGAGTAAATGCAATATTACATTATTTATCTTTTTATATGTCTAAAGAAATTAAGTTAGGAAGATACTCTATTGAGCAAGTTCAAATAATAATGAAAAACTTTGCAAAGCAATTTACAGATTTCTTCTTTGATAATATTGAAGAATTTGGATTAGACACTCCTAAAAAAAAGAAGATGTCTAAAATGTTTGTTCAAGCAGTAATAGATTTAGTAGATGCTTCTTACTCTTGTGCAATAGAAGGAAAAACAATAGAATTAATGTTAAAACAATTTAGTGTAATGCAACAAGAACCTCTTTCTAATGAGGGGTATAGTCCACAATCAAATACACAAAGACAAAGACCAAGTGTAATGCAAAGGATATTTGGATAAAAAGATGTTAAAAAAAAAAGGGATAATCTTAATATTTGGAATTTTATTAATTAGTTTAGTTAGTGCTAGTTCTTTTGGATATGATTTATCAGATATGGGTAAGGATGTAGAAGTAACAACTTTAACAGGAAATCTTACTAATCTTTCACAAATGCAAGATGTTAATATTCCAACACCAACAGATAATTATGTTTTAACTTATGATACTGCAACGAGTAAATGGCTTTCTGAAGTTCCAGTTGCAGGTTCTGAATCAGACCCTTTTTGGACTGATAATTTTACTTTATATAATTCTTCTTGGAGTCCTGATGGATATGAAGCTAATACTTGGGATACATCTTGGTTAGCTAATTGGACAGCATATAATTCTTCGTGGAGTCCAGATGGTTATGAAGCTGATACAGATACTTTTGTAGGAAACTATTCAACTTTTTTAACAATATCAGCTTGGAACGATACAGGTTTAATTCAAGATTGGAATGCAACAGGATATATTAAAGACTGGTCTGGAAATTATTTGACTCTCACACAACTTCTTAATTTTGGATACTATAATTCAACAGATTTTTCTATTTCAGATTATTTTACAAAAGCAAATATTTTAGGATTTAATTATTATAATTCAACAGATTTCTCAATTTCAGATTATTACTTAAAATCTAATCCTTATGCTTATTACAATGTTACAACTCTTCCAGACTTAAATTCAACAGGTTTAATAATAAATTGGTCTGGGGATTATTTAACAGAAGAAGTAGACCCATTCTGGTCAGCTAACTATACTGCTTACAATGATTCATGGTCAACTGATACTGATACAACTTATTCAGATTTAAGTGAATTCAATGATGATATTTTATGGACATCTACATTTAATGCAACTGGTGATACAAGATGGTTAACAGAAGAAACATTATGGAATGCAAATTATTCAGACTTTTTAGGTAAGGCAGATTTATCAGATATTTTAGGATTTAATTATTACAACTTAACTGATTTTGATTATACTGATTATTTATTAATTTCAAATTGGAACTCAACAAATTCTTCTTATTTTCTTACTTCAAATTATAATGTTTCAGGTCTTATTAAAGATTGGACAGTAGATTTATCTAGCTATGCAACAACTTCTTATGTAAACTTACAAAATACTTCAATGAAGAATTATGTTGATGGAACTTTTCAACCGATTGGAAGTTATTTAATTGCTAGTGATTTAAGTCCTTACACAACTCTATCTTATTTAACTTCAGCACATTATAATAAAACAGAATTACAGAATATAATTAATAATGGAACTTATACTTACGATTGGAATTCAACTGGATTAATACAAAATTGGAGTGTTGATTTATCTTCTTATCTTACTTCGGAAGATTTATGGAATGCAAATTATTCAGATTTTTTAACTGTGTCTTCTTGGAATGATACAGGTTTGATTAAAGATTGGCAACCAGATATTGTTTCAGCAAATACAACACTTTATAATTGGGTTGTTGGACAAAATTATTTAACTTCATTTACAGAAACTGACCCTTTCTGGACAGCAAATCAAAGTTCTTATTCAACAAAATTAGTTGCTGATACTCTTTATGCTCCAATAAATTATGGAGATAATTGGAATAAAACTTATGCTGATACTTTGTATTATGCAATAAATAATCCTTCTGGATATTACAATATTACAACTGCTCCAATTTATATCAATGATACCTTCGCAGGAAACTACTCAACTTATCTAACTTTATTCAATTGGAATAAAACTTATGCAGATACACTTTATCAACCAACTGGAAGTTATTTAACTTCTGAATCAGACCCTCTTTGGAGTTCTAATTATTCTGCTTATAATTCATCTTGGAGTTCAACATATAATTCAACATATAATCTATGGGCATATAATCAAACAATTCCAGCAATAACTTATGCAGATTCACAAGATATTGTTTTCAATAACTCAATTGCAGCTTATGTTAATTCACAAGATATAAGATTCAATAATTCTATTAAAAATTATGTAGATGCAACTTTCTTGACTTCATTTACAGAAGTTGACCCATTAGCATACAATGGAACTCTTGCGTATAATTCAAGTTTAGCAAATTATTATTTAGCAAGTAATCCATCAAGTTTTATCAGCGATGGAAATACAAACTGGGATAATTCATACGGATTTATTGATTGGTCAGAAGCAACTAATGGAACTTTGGCTTTAGATTCTTCATTAAATAATTACGCAACTAATGTTAAAGTTGATTCTTTGGGAAACTGGACTTTAGATAAACCTTCTTACTCTACAACTTCTCAAGCAAATGCTTTATACTATGCAATAAATAATCCAAGTGGATTCTATAATTCAACAGATTTTGTAATTGATGATTATTATTTAGTTTCAAATCCTTCTTCTTATTATAATTCAACAGATTTTGTAATTTCAGATTATTATTTTAAATCTAATCCTTTTGGATTTTATAATTCAACTGATTTTGTGATAACAGATTATTATTTAGATAGTAATCCAGACGGATTCATTGATTGGACTATTGCTACCAATGGAACTTTGGCTTTAGCTTCAGACTTATCAAATTACGCAACAAATGTTAAAGTAGATAGTTTAGGGAATTGGACTTTAGATAAAACTTCTTACTCTACAACTTCTCAAGCAAATGCTTTATACTATGCAATAAATAATCCAAGTGGATTCTATAATTCAACTGATTTCAGTATTTCTAATTATGTTTTAACTTCAGCTTTAGATTATTATACAGATGCAGATATTGATGGAAGTGAATCTGCCTTTACTGGATGGGATAAAGATGCGAGTGATGATTTAGAACTATCAACAATATTGGCTTTTAATTATTACAACTCAACAGATTTTAGTATTTCAGATTATCTAACAAAAGCATTATGGAATACTAACTATACAGCTAATAATGATTTATGGTTAGCAGATACAAATACTCAACTAAGTGATGGAGATATTTCTGCATTTGGTTATATTAAAGATTATACTGAAACAGACCCTCTTTGGACTGCTAACTGGACAAATGTAGCATTTACAAATATTGAAGAAACCTTTTCAGGAAATGTTACTTTAGAGGGAATTAAACTGGAAGGAGATACAACAAATCATAGAATTTATGACAATGCAACTTGTATAATTATGACAGGAGATACTTCGGAGTTGAGGATATGTTAAAATGAATAAAAAGAAATTAAGATTAATGTACGGGGTAATATTTGGAATAGTTTTAATTGGGATTTTTAGTTCTTTTGTTTTTGCTGGAAGTTTTAATCCAGAAGATAACAGAACAATTGGTTATGAATTTCTTGATGAAGGAATATATACTCCTTCAACAGAGACACATTGTATAAATGGGGTTTGTAATAAGATTATTTATTCAGGAACAAGATTTGTTAATGAAGACAATCAATGGAAAAAAATAGAGGATGCAAAGAGTTTAAAAAATAGCTCAATAAGATGTGTTGTTGATTCTGATGGAGAAAATTTAGCAGAATGTTTAGATTGGAATTATACAAGCATAACTTTAGATTTAAGTCAGAAATCTGTTTCATTAACAGAAGAATTAATTCCAATAAAAGTTTATGAATCAACTATTAATGAAAAAAATATGGATGAAAAAAATATGGATGAATTAATTATGAAATCTGAGGTAATTGAAAGTTTTAGTTTATTATCAAAAAGCAAAGAAAAAACAATAAATAATTTAACTATTGGAGATATAATTCATTTCGGAGAAAGTTCTACGAGTATAATTTTACAAGATGCTAATACTGAAAACTTAAAAGATTCTTATGTTTATAGTGGTTCACCTGATAGTAATTATGGTGGTTCTTATTTACGATTTTACCATTCTGAACATAGAAATTATTTTTCTTTTAATATAAGTTCCTTACCAAGTTCAAGTTTAGTATCAGATGCAAATTTATATTTATATCATTATAGTAGTTTTGTTAAGGGTACTCATAAGATATATAATATTTATGATGGGTGGAAAAGTAGTAGCGATGGAACTGAATTAGCCGAAAATCAAATAACATGGAATAATCAACCATGTGGAACTGGTTTTGATAATTCTACTTTTTGTAATCTTGGTTATGAATCATCAACAACTTTTAGTAGTGCACAGAGATGGTATAGTTGGCAAATAAAAGATTCTGTAATATATGCAAAGACTAATAATGTAAATTTAAGTTTAGTAACAAAGTTTATTGGTGCAAGTGCATCAGGTTCACAATTTGCCTCAAAAGAATATGGAACTACATCTTTAAGACCATACGTCAATATAACTTATACTATTGATGAAAATCCACCAACATACTCAAATGCAAACCACAATACAACAACAAATGGAACATTAGCTAATTTCTCAATAACTTATGAGGATGATTTTGCATTAGAACCAAATGGACAATGGATTTTTGCTACAAATAATACAGGAGAATGGACAAATGAAGCAGTAACTAATTTCACATCTACCCCACAAGCAATAAGCACAATTAAAACACTCAATTCAACAGTTGGAACAACAATAGCATATAGATGGTATGCAAATGATTCATCGGGGAAGATAAATAATACTGAAATATTTTATTTGACTACAACAATAGCAGAAGATACAACACCCCCAACATACTCAAACAATCAAACAAACACAACTTTAGCAGGAGCAAATATTTTACATAGTTTAAAATGGGAAGATACAGAAGGATTATCTGGTTATATATTCCAATTTTGCAATGGAACTTGGAATGGAGCAAAATGTATTAGTACTGAAGAAAGTGAATTTAATAAATGTAAAAACATAACAGTAACAAGTGTTGGAGATTTAACAGATTTTCCAGTTTATATTAATTTAACAAAAGATGCTGATATGCAAGAAGATTATGAAGATTTAAGATTTTACAGTGCAAGTTGTGATGCAGGAGGCAGTTTATTAAATTATGAAATAGAAAATTATACAAGTACTAAAGCAGATATTTGGGTTAAAACAACTTTAGAAACAGGAGAGAATATAATTTCTGTTCATTATGGAAATGCAGAAGCATCTTCTGGAGAAAATGTTACTGGAGTTTGGGATAGTAATCATTTAATGGTACAGCATTTAAGTGAATCTTCTGGTACATTATATGATAGTACATCAAATGGTGTTAATTATACAACAAGTGGTCCTACATATTCTTCTTCTGGTTTAACTGGAAATTCTTTAGAATTTGATGGTTCAAATGATTACGCTAAAACAACAAATGTTTTTGTTAGCAATCCTTCAGAACTTACAATTTATTCTTGGTTTAAAAAAGGAAGTACTGGAAGTACTTATGAAGCTGCTTTACATCAAGCAGAGAGTGCTACAATTGGTTCTAGTTCTTATTGGTTGGGTGTTGATACCTCAGACTATTTAACTGCAACTATTGGAGCTAATACAGGTGTTGGTTGGTCTGCTGGAAAAACAACAACTACTTATGTTGAAGGAGATTGGTATCATTTAGCAGCCAGCTGGGATGGTTCTGTTGTTAAGGTTTACATTAATGGAGTCTACAATATGCAATATGATTTAAATTCATACGATTCTTTAACAACCCCTACAAGATTTGGGGCTTCTTCTGATGGGGCGAATTATCAATTTGGAGGTTCAATTGATGAAATGAGATTATCAAATATAGCAAGAAGTGCAGACTGGATAAACCAATCTTATCAAGTAGTTCAAAATCAAGATACTTATGTTGTTGAGGGAAGTGAAGAAATTTCCTACGTTAGTGGTTGGGTGAAGGACAATTGGGTTTCTATGACTGGAACAATAAACTGGTCAAATGTAACTAAAAAAATTAATTCAACAATTGGAATAGATTATGCTTGGTGTGTTTATGCTAATGATACTTCAAACAATTGGAATAATTCTTGTGTAAATCCTTTTGTTTATGTATCTACAAGTGCTGCAGAAGACACAACCCCTCCAACACATTCAAATAATCAAACAAATACAACAATAGCAGGAGCAAGTGTTTTATTTTCAATTTTATATAATGATGATGTTGCTTTGAATCCAAATGGAGAATATGTATTTTCAACAAATAATACTGGAACTTGGACAAATGAATCAGTAGTTAATTTTACTGCAACTCCCAATTGGGCAAATGTCACAAAAACATTAAATTCAACTGTTGGAACAGCAGTAGGTTATAGATGGTATGCAGATGATAATGCAGGGAATAATAATAATACTCCTATTTACACTTTAACAGTTACCTCAGCAGACACCTGCACATACACATCAGGAAACTGGGCAGTTGATTGTTCAGATAATTGTGTAATAATTTCTCCAGTTAATTTAGGTGGTAATGATATTTCAATAATTGGAACAGGAACATTTACTATGACCTCAGATATTTCAAATTATGGTTTAGCAATTATAGAAGGAACAGATACGAATAATAAATGTATAGTAATTTGTAATGGGGGTTGTCTAAAAAATTAAGATGAAAAATAAATTATTAATGACTTTAATCTTAGGAATTTTATTAACTAGTATAGCTTCTGCTACACTTTTAGGAACATTTAAACAAAATCAAAATATACCTTTAATTCAAACATGTTCTGATTGCACATATAATAAGATTACATATATTCAAAAGCCAGATGGAGCTATTTTAAATTTTAATGTAGAAATGGATAAAGATGGAACATTTTATAATTGGACTTTAGATTCTAATTATACAGACCAAATAGGAATTTATCTTATTAATGGTATTGGAGATATTGGAGGAACAGAAGATACTTGGTATTATGATTTTAAAGTAACTCCAGATGGAAAAGAATTTACAACACAAAATTCAATAAGTTATTTAGGATTTATTTTAATTATTTTATTCACATTCTTTTTAACAATGTATGGTGCAGGAAGAATAGAATGGAAAAACAAAAAGAACAATGAAGGAAAGATTTTAACAATAAACAATTTTAAATATGTAAAGATTTTATTATACACTCTGGCATACTTTGAATTAATGTTTTTATTTGGATTAAGTTATAAAGTTTGCAGGGAAGCAGATATAGAAGGTTTTGCACAATTCTTTAATTTTATTTATCAATTATTCTTAAATCTAATTTATCCTTTAATTATTGGATTAATAATAATTGTTTTTGTAATTTGGATTAACAATAGAAAATTGAGTAAAAGATTAAAATTGGGGTTAGGAAAATAAAGTGGGGAAAATAATAATGCACACAAAAAATAGAAAAGGAGTAAATAGATATGTAGATAAAGAGTTTGTAAAGATATTAAATGAAATAAAAAAAACAAGAATAATGTTAGAAAAAGATACTTTTAATTCAATAACAGCAGATTGGAGAATAACTTTAGCAATGGCAAGACATCCATTAACACAAAAAATAAAAGATGATATTATAAATGCTGAACTTTTAAAATGAATAACATGAACTTAATACCAAAACCAAAGTCTGCGAACTATACGAATGTCTTTACATTTATAATTATGGCATTTGTTATTACAGTTTTCTTTGGAATAATGTATTACGGATTTACTCAATTAAACACAGTTTTAACAACTGTTGAATTTGATATAGGAGATACAAACTTCACAGAAATTGTTAGTAAAACTTGGGGAGAAGTTTATGATGCTTATGCACAATTAAAAACTTTAGCTTATGTTTTAATATTTGGAATGATTATAACAATGTTAGCAAGTGCATGGTTAGTAAAACGACCACCAATCTTTTTAGTTATTTGGGTAATTGTAAGTGCAGTTGCTGTAATAGTTGCAGTTCATATAAGTAATTCTTATTTATTATTATTAAGTAATGCAGATTTTGGTTCAACTCTACAAAGTTTCAAAGGTGCTTCATATATGTTGTTAAATCTTCCAGCGATTGCAGTAGTGCTTTCACTCTTTTCAGGATTAATAAGTTTAATATCATTAAATAAATCAAAACACGAAACAGAAGGTTTACCATGAATAAAAGAAACACAAAGAAAACAAATAAAAAAATGAATAAAAAATACCCTTACAAAACTGGTGGAAAAAATAGAACTAAAAAAATAACATTATTACTTTTTGTAATGTTAAGTATGGTTTTATTAGTTGGAACTGTAAGTGCTATAAATTGGGATAACAAAGAAAAATATAATGATACTTCTTCATTAACTTTAGAGAAGTATGGAAAATATGAAATTTATAATAGTTTTATTTTAGGAATTGGGTATGGCAATAAATTAATAGATTTAACATTAGAGAAAAATACAGAATCTTGTGCTGATAATTGTGAAGCAATACAAGATATAATATTATATGAAGATGGTTCTTTGGTTGATGATATAAGATTTTATTCTGTAATAAATGGAATTAAAACAAATGATTTAACTTCTATTAGAAATTATGAAATTTTTATTGGAATAAATGAGAAAACAATTTTAGAAGATAAAGTTGATTATATTTCCTGCCAAGATATTTATTATAAAAATGGAACTATCGGGGCTTGTTATGAGAAAGTTGTTTCTAAAGAATCTGTTAAATATTATGATTGGGTTGAATATGAATTAGGAACAGAAATGCCAGTTGGACATTATAAAATTAAATTACAAGGAGAAAAAAAATGGAATAAAGCTGTTGATTGGGAAATTAAAAGTCAAGGAATTTGGACTGAAAAATGGGCTACTTGGGGGTCAGCATTGACAACAGCACAAGAGAGTCATGGAGAAAGTATGGTTACTTATAGTGGTGGAAATTCACTTAAAGGAGGAGTGAGAATTTTTGTTACACATGGTTCTGACATTACTCTTTTTAATATGACTAAACCTGTTGGAGAAGAATCTACAAAATGTTATGTTGCTTATCTAAATAAAACAATTATAGCTACTGCAGATTTCGTAGGAAATGATTGTGATATTGCAGATACAACACTTAAAACTGGAGAGTTTTATTGGTTATTTGGAGATAAGGGTGGTGCTGTGTATGATAATAAATATGATGTTTCTGTTTCATATAATATTTCTGGAACATACATAGATTGGACAAAAGGACAAGCCGCATCTGATGGAAATGAACATGATATGGTTTGGGCTATAGAAAGTGTGGGTGTTGGAGTTTTAGTTATAGGGAGGGGTGCAGTTAGTTTAAATACTCCTGCAAATAATGACATCTTAAATTCAACAAATGTCGTTTTTAATTGTTCTGCAAACCAAACAGGAGCTACTTTAATTAATATTACAAGACAAGATAACAGCACAGGAACATGGACAGATAATCAAACAATAGATGTTACAGGAACAGCAAACTCAACAGAATTTACTCAATCACTTGGAAATGGAGTTTATCTGTGGTCTTGTTCAGCGTGTGACAGTGATGGAGATTGTGGATTTGCACCAAGTAATTATACTTTATTATTGGATACAATATCTCCAACAATAAATATAACTTCTCCTACTTCAACAGAAGATTATGGAGCAGTTGGAGAAAATGAGTCTTTAAATTGGAATGTTTCAGATAACAATTTAGATACTTGTTGGTATGATTATAATGGAACAAATACAACTGTAACTTGTTCAGATAATCAAACAAATTTTGTTTTGGAAGAAGGAATATATAATCTTACTTTTTGGGTTAATGATTCAGTAGGGAATACAAATAGTTCTTTTGTTGAATGGGTTTATAATTTATTTGATTTTAATGATTATACTTATGATGAAGATATAACAGAATCAACTCCAACTACTTTTTCAGGAAGATTTCAAACAGGAAGTTCTTTAAGTAGTTCATATTTAGAATACAATAATACAAATTATTCAATATCAATTAATTCTTTAGGTGGAAACAGATATATATTAACTTCTTCATTAACAAGTCCAATAGTTAGTGCTAATACAAATATAACTTGGTTCTTTTGGGTAAATAATGTAAATGCTACAGCATACAATCAAACAGTAATAAATATTAATTTAGATGATTGTTCTACATACACTTTTTACTTAGTAAATTATACTTTAGTTGATGAGTTATCACAAGAAAATATAGTTAATGCAAATTCAACAATAGAATCTTTAGTAATTGTAAAAACAGTATCAGGAGGAGAAATAGCACAATTTAATAAAACTTTTACTGGTTCTGCAACAGCTTCTATTTGTTCCGAATTTAATTTAAATACTTCAGGTTTAAGATTATGGGAGCAAAGTCGTTATGGTTCAACAGACCATGTTTTTGAACAGCATAATATTCAAAATGCAACTATGACTTCTTTACCAAATGAAATAACTCTAAGAGATTTAATAAGCACATCAGCAACAACATTTAGAATACAATATAAATCAGCAACTTTCTTACCAGTAGCAAATGCAGTAATAAATATTCAAAGAAAATATATTGGAGAAGGAATTTTCAAGGAAATAGAATCTCCTTTAACAGATACAAGTGGTGAATCAAGTGCAAGTTTAGATTTAAATTCAGTTTTATATAGAATAATAGTAAGTAAAAATGGAATTACTCTTGCTACATTTGAAAACCCAGCAATAGCTTGTGATAATATTTTAACAGGAGATTGTTCAATAACAATAAATGAAAGAGATTCTGCAACACTTATTAATAATTATGATACAGAAAATGATTTTAATTATGGATTATCTCAAAGTAATCGGACAATAACTTTAGCATTTAGTGTTCCAAGTGGAGAAAATAGATTAGTTAATCTTTTTGTAAATCAATCAACAATTTTAGGAAATAAAACAAGTTGTAATCAAACACTATATGCAACAAGTGGACAATTACAATGTGATATAGCAGAAGGATTAGGAGATGTTTCTTTAGTAGTAGATGTTTCAGCAGATAATATTTTAATAAGAAAAGCATCATCAACAATTTTAGAAGATAGAAGTCAGTATTTTGGAACAGATAATATTGTGCTGACTTTCTTTTTGGTTTTAAGTTTAGTTTTATTAATGATTTCAAGCCCAATCACAGTATTAATTGGATTAGTAATTGGATTAATTGCAAGTAGTTTAATGTTGTTATTAAATTCAGGAGATATATTTGGAGTAGCACCAGTATTAACTTATTTGATAATTATAGTAATCCTCTTGATAGTTAAAATTTCAGGGAGGGAAAGATAAAATGGCTGAAGATAATTTGAAGAACTTTACAGTAGCAACAGTATTTATTTTTATTTGTAGTGTATCACTTTTATATTTTGCTTTAGGTTATCCTGCATTAAATAATCAAGATTCAGTATTACTTCAAGACCCAAGATTTAATGATACTGCAAGTGATTTATCAGCTTCTTTAGGAACTTATCAAGATACACAAAATGAAAGAGTAAATCTTTCTTCAGCAGATGACCCACAAACAACAGCCGAAGGAGTAGTGTTAGGAACAACTACAAAAAATGCAAGAAGCACAGCAAATGAATTAACAGGAAGTTTCAAGATACTTACAAATTTATTAGGAGGAGTGTTTGGATTAAATGGAAGGCAATTTACTTTTATATCAGGAGCATTATTAAGTTTGTTTAGTGTGGTATTATTATTCTATGTAATTAAAATGATTCGTTGGGGGCAATAATTAAAAATGGTTTATGCAGAGTTCAGTAGTGGGGGTGGAATGGGAAGTATTTTTAGTTATGCTTCAAGTATTGTTCCTTTTTATCCTGCTTTATTATTTGGAACAATTCTTGCAGTTTTAGTTTTTTCTATATATTTTATTCAAGAATCAAAAAAAGGAAGAGGAGATTTTCCAGTTGCATTTGCTGTCGGAAATACAGTAACAACAGTTTTAGCAGTAATACTTTCAATGATTTCAGATTTTATGACAGGAATGACATTAGGAATATTTGTAAGTTTAACAATTGTTTCTTATATCTGGTTATTTTGGTCTAACCCATAGTTTTGTTCACATTGTTTTTTTGTGAAGAAAGGTTTATAACTGAATTTCTTTTCATTAAACTAATGAAGTGTGAGAGATAGGATTACACACTTCTTCTATTTCTCACATTTTCTAAAATAAATAAAATGAAAATAGGAAAAAGAAACGGTGTTTTGGGATTAGAAACAGCTAAGCAAGTAATGATTTCTTTCTTAGTTCTTGCCGTAATTGGTGTTGCTATTTTATTGGCTTTAACAAGTCTGCAAGATTCAAATATCTTTACAGCAGATAGTTCAGCTGATGTTGCAACAGATAATATTATAGGTAATGTTTCTGACGGATTAGTAACTTTCTTTGGCTCTACTGGAACAATCTTCAGTATTTTAATTGTAGTTGTGATTATACTTGCAATATCAATTATAATCTGGGCTGTCGGTAGATTCGGTCAGCAAACAGAAGGAACTGTTAATCTATAAACCAATTAGAAAACAAATGAAAATAGAAAATAGAAACGGTGTTTTGGGATTAGAAACTGCAAAACAAGTAATGGTTTCTTTCTTAGTTCTTGCCGTAATTGGTGTTGCTATTTTATTGGCTTTGACAAGTTTGCAAGATTCAAATATCTTTACAGCAAATAGTTCAGCTGATAACGCAACAGACAGTATTATAGGCAATGTTTCTGATGGTTTAGTAACTTTCTTTGGCTCTACTGGAACTATCTTCAGTATTTTAATTGTAGTTGTGATTATACTTGCAATATCAATTATAATCTGGGCTGTCGGTAGATTTGGTCAGCAAACAGAAGGAACTGTTAATCTATAAGCCCATTAAAAAACTGATGGTGGATTCCCTACCTATAAACAGATAAGGGAAAATAAGGGTCTTGGGGTAAAACTCACAGAGCATCCAAACTCTTCACATACTAAAAAAAATGAAAACACAGAATAGAAACGGAATTTTAGGATTAGAAACTGCAAAACAAGTAATGGTTTCTTTCTTAGTTCTTGCCGTAATCGGTGTTGCTATTTTATTGGCTTTGACAAGTTTACAAGATTCAAATATCTTTACAACAAATAGTTCAGCTGATAACGCAACAGATAATATTATAGGCAATGTTTCTGATGGTTTAGTAACTTTCTTCGGCTCAACTGGAACAATATTCAGCATACTAATAGTAGTAGTTATAATCTTAGCAATAAGTATAATTATATGGGCTGTTGGTAGATTTGGACAACAAGCAGAAGGTCAAGATATTAATTTGTAACTATAAAATTATAACACAAGTTTAAAAGAGATAAAAATATAAAAGAATATGGATAGCACAACAAAAAAATTAGTAAAAAGATTCACAGATTATGGAAAAGAAATGATGAGATTACAAGAGAGAATAAAAGTGTTATTCAAACAAAGAGATAAGATACTTAATCAAATAAAAAAAAGAAGAAAAATATGGGAAAAGTAATTAAAAAAAATGTTGTTGAAAGAAAGAAAGGTTATCTTTATTATGTAGATGGAAAAGGAAATGTTTGTGAAGCAAAGATGGCTCGGGGTGGAAGAAAGAAAAAGAGGAGAAAATAAAAATGAAAAAATTAAAATTCTATGATGTAAAGAAAAAGAAAAAATTCACAACTAATAAATTTGTATTTAAAACAAGAAGAAATCCAAAAACAAAAAGGATGACTTATTTTGCAGTTGCAAATGCTCCTTCAGGAATTAAATCTTGGAGAATCGTAAGCAAAGATTTCTACTTGAAGAATAAGTAAAATGCCAAAAAATGTAAAATCTGAATTTGGATTTCCTTGTGCAAGAGAGTATAAAAAAGCTGTTAGTGCTATGAAGTTTTTGTGTAAGTTTCATAATAAAAAAGCTTTGTTTGAACAATTAAAAAAGGATGTAACAAAAAAATAAAAATGGAACACAAAATTACTATTGAAATTCTTATAAAAACTGATTTCTTAAAACCAGAAGAAAAACCAACTTCTAAAGTTCATGCTTTAAAAATTAATCCAGAGATAGTTAATTCTTTAATACCTCAATTAATAGAAGCTTTCCAACCAGAGAACTTACCAAAAAAAACTAAATCTAAAAAAGTGGTTAAAAAATGAAATCACCATTAAAAAATACTGAGCCTTTGAAAGAAAAGCATAGAGGATTAAGAAGACACGCTTTACTTACAGCAGAGATAAAAAAGAAACTCCCAAAGTTATATGCAACAGATGGAATAAAAGATAAAATGGTTCATTTAAAATTATTCTCTCCTTATTCTCAATGGACACTTTATGTAGCTGAATTTGATGGAAAAGATACATTCTTTGGTTATGTTACTGGAACAGCATTTCCTGAATGGGGATATTCAAGTTATAGCGAATTAGCAAAATCAAATAGAAATGGATTACCACTTATAGAAAGAGATAAATATTTTAAACCAAAAAAGTTTAGTCAAATAAGAAAATGAAACCAAAAACAGAACCATCATTAGAAGAATTAAAAAAAGAAATAGAAGAACTTAAAGAACAGAAAAAAAGAAAACTACAAATTGCTACTTCTACGACAGAAAGAAATAAACTATTAAGAGAAATTAATGAATTAGATGCAGTTAAAAGTTCCCCAAATGCTTTAAGAAATTTTGGAAAAACATTTAAAAAAGGAATGCAAATAACAGGAAGAAAACTATGGAAAGGAATTACTAAAGCATCAAGAAATATAGATAAAAATTCTCCAGAACTTAGAGAGTTTGGTAAAACTATGACTTCTCAATCAAAACCTTCCAGAGAGCCTCCTACGGACTTAGACAATATGTTTCTACCAAGACAACTAAAGAAAACTACTAAACCAAGACAACCAAAGAAGAAAACTAAAAAGAGTAAGTCAAAAAAGAGAAAACAAAAAGCAAGGAAGATGGTTTATAATCAACCAAAACAAAGTGCTAATTCTTGGGAGTTGCCTTAAAATGAGAAAAGGTTGGAAATTATATAGAAAAAAAGCAAATAGTATAAGTTATTGGAATGAAAAAAATAAAGAAGGAATTTCAGTTGTTCAATTTATGAATAATAAAAAAGGGGAGTGGTCATTTACTTCAAGAGGAAAAACTAAAAAAACATTTAAAACTAAATCAAAAGCAATTAAATTCGCTAAAGCTTATATGAGGAAACATTAAAATGCCAAAAAGAATAGTTAAAAAAATTTTACCAATAAATAATCCTTATGATAAAAGAATAGTATATGTTGTTGATAAAACTTATCATTTTTTTAATAAAAAGAAAGCACTTAATTGGATAAAATTATATGATTCAAAAGGGAGAAAAAAATAAATTAAAATGAAATCACCATTAAAAAATACTGAGCCAACTAAGAAAAGAAATGTAATAGGAATGGAAAATTGGAAATTAATAAAAAAAGGAAAGTATGGTTTTGCTTACGAAAATAAGAAGACAAAAGATAGATTAGAAGCAGTTTATAAGCCGGGAATAAAATTTGTTCAAATGATGGAAGAAAATGGTTATATATTATATGAAAAAGAACTTAAAACAAAAGAAGCAACAATTAATTATGCTAAAAAAATGATGAGGAAACATTAAAATGACATCAGGAAAAAGAAGAAAAGGTAAACCAAGAACAGATGCAGAAAGAAAAGCAAGACATAAAAGATTACATCCTAAAACTAAATTACCTAAAAGAGGAACTGGAAGAAGAAAATAAAAATGGCAAAGAAAAAAACAAGAAAGAAAATAAAATTAACTCCAACTGAACAAAGAAAATATAAAGAAATGGTAGAAGTTTTTGGTGGAGAAAATGTAGTAGATAAAGCAAAAATAAGGAGAAGAATTTTATCTTTGAGAAAAAGAAAAACAAATAAAACTACTAAAAGAGATATGGAGGATATGTTTGGATATTAAAATGACAGCTTCAGAAAGTATAGGTGGATTATTCGGAACATTAATAACATTCGGTGTTGGAATGTGGGGAGTTAAAAAGATTGGTGAAGCTTTAGATTCAGATAAGGAATTAAAAAATTCAGCATTAAAAGATACAGAGCCATTTAATTAAAATGAAAAACGAATACAAATATGGAGAAGATTTTGAATTAGATGAATTAAGAGCAAGTGTAAATATATCAAAAATATTAAAAGGAAAAGTAAAAAGGAAAAAGAAAAAAAATAAACCTCTCTGGGAAACTCCTTAGAATATGAAGATAGTAAAAGTAAAAAATCCAAAGGGTTACTTTCTAACAAAAATATCTTTCTCTAATAAAGAATTAGCAGAGCATTATGTAAATACTTTAAACAATCAATTTCTATTAAAAAAAGCAGAATTACTTGAACATCAATTATCAAAAGCAAAGCAAAAGTTAGTCAAGTTTGCTAAACAAGAAAAATATTTATTAACAGAACAAGGGAGTAAATTACTTTTGTGGCAGGAAGAATAAACCCAAAAACTCCCCTATCATTTAAAAACAATTATTTCTTAGTTAGTTTATGGTAACAACGATTAAAAAAGTGGGCTGGGGCGTTGCGAACACTTATCGTGTGGGTGATGATTATGTTATTGAGATTAACGAACATTTATTTGAACCAGAATTTGATGATTTAAGAAGTCGCATAATTTCTCATGAAAGGGAACATTCTCGGGCGAAAGGATTCTGGAAAAATCGTAAAGTGGATGCTTTGACCGACCTGCGATTCAGAGATTTATTTCCAGTATATAAAAAATACCCCAAACTTTTCATGCAACAAAACATTCCAATTAATTATTCTAAAGAGAAAAATACATTATTTATTGATTATAGTTTATTGTTTCTTTATATTATTTATGCAGGAATTTTAGTTCTAATTTATTTCTTGATTACTTTATTTTCTACTAATTCTATTTTCTTTTGGAAAATAATAAAATATTCTGGTATAATTTTAGGTATTACTATAGCGTTATCTTTTATAGGGAAGAAATTAAAAAAAGCAGTTAATGAAGAATCAATTAAATTAAAAAGTAATAAGAATTAATTACTTATCAGTAGTTAGGAGCATTTATATACTATCTAAGTAAATAAGGAATATGAAATCAATAAATGTTTACTTTGATGAGAAAGAGTATAAAAAACTAAGAAAAAAGAAAGGTGATTTAACTTGGAGAGATTTTATTCTTAAATTGTTAGAAAAGGAAAAATGAATAAACTATTTATCATAGCTTTCACATTATTATTAATTGGAAGTATCTCTGCAACTACATGGATAGCAGGAGAACCATACACTATTCAATTAGAGAAACCATTTGAATACTATTCTATCGTCGGTAATTCAACACCAATTATATTTGATGAAATAATTCAATCTGGAAACAATGTTACATTTACTTTAAATAAATACACTCAAAATGAATCTTTTGAAATAATATTCTTTGATATAGAAGAAAAAATAATTAATCATTACTCAAGCAGTGGTGGAGGTGGAGGAACAACTTATGTAGATAAAGAAGTTTTAATTGAAGTTCCTAATTATATTGATAGAGAAGTAATAAAAGAAGTTCCAAGTGAGCCAGAGATAATTAAAAAGATTCCAACTTGGATTTATATTTTAATAGCTTTTTTAATAGCTTTTTGTTTGATTATAATTGCTATACTATTGATAAAAGCAAATTCAAAAGAGAACAAAGATGAAAGGAGGTTAGAAAATGAATAAAGAAAATAATAAGAAAAAGAAATTTAATAAGAAGTATTTACTATTTGGTTTGCCTATCTTAGCTCTTGGTTTAGTTGTAGCATTAACTTACTATGCTGTGTTTAGTGTAAGTGTAAATGTAAATCAGCCAATAGAAGTTACTGGAGATGGTGAATTTAGTGTAGAATGTTATTCAGGAGATACTTGTATAGGAAATGTTGTTACAATAACTAACAGTCATCCAACAGATAGCAGATTAGTTTCTGTTTTGGTTGAAGGTGAAAGTGATAACTTGACTACTGGAGTTGTAGGAGAATTAAAGATGACAAGTAAGGAAATTATAGGATGGACACCTACAGATAATAAAGCAAATGTTTCTTATACAATAGTTGGAGATAAATTCAATTTTAAAGTTGATTCAGAATTAGTTAATTATGTATTAGTTTATTATCCAGATGTAGATTCAGCAAAGACTTGGAATATTGCTAATGCTGTAAATTTAGGAGATGCTAAAAATACTTGGACAACAATTGATAGTGTAAACTTACCAATTCCTAATGACTACAATGCTAATCCTGATGAAGGAAATAGTTATTGTTCGGCTGAAAATGGATTTGATGATTACTTACATTGTTCAGGAGCAAAGTTTTGGTTAATGCCTAAAGTAGATTTTGATAGTAAAGCTTGGAATCCAACTGCTTGGTTATTTGAAACAGATTTGATAACTTATACAGATAATACTTTAGGAACAACAGATGTTTTAGTTCTTGCTGGAGAAAGTGTAAGTGTTTATCCTCAAGTAACAGTAGATGGATATGCTGGAAGTGGAAATTATCCAATAACAATAACAGTAGCATAAACAAACATTTATTTTTATTTTTATTTTTTAGATTTTAGGGAAAGAGGTTAATTGAGAAATGAACAAACCAAAAGTAAAACAGATAAGTGAAACACTATTTGAAGTATTAGGATACTCAGTTAAACTACAAAAAAGAAAAGGAAGAACACTATTACTTTGCTCTTGCACTAACCATACTAAATTTTGTTTAGAAAACCCTTTTTGTTATCACAAGCAATTAGTTATTGAATATATTAACCTTAAAGAAATAAAAGATAAAATAAATAAGTTAATCAAATTTTATGAAGGACAAAAAGAAATAAATATGCAAATTAAACCTGAAATAATAATTAATGATTTAAAGAATTTAAAATGAATAAATTAAGTAATGATGAACAACATGAAATGTTTGATAGTAGGTGGAAAGTAAAATGAATAAACTTAATTTAGGGTGTGGATTAGATATAAAAGAAGGTTGGATAAATGTAGATTTAACTAAAAAGAATGGAGCAGATGTGGAACATGATTTAGAAGTTTTTCCTTACCCTTTTAAAGATAATTCAGTAGATGAAATATTTATGGATAATGTCTTAGAACATTTGGAAAATACAATAAAGGTTATGGAAGAACTACATAGAATATCAAAACCAAATACAATAATAACAATTATTGTTCCACATTATTCAGGTTGCATGGCTTTTTCACATTTAACACATAAAAGATTTTTTGGAAGTGGAAGTTTTGATAATTTTAAACCAGATTCTTGGGAAAAGTATAGTGAAGTAGAATTTAAAGTTTTAGAAAATAAATTAATCTGGTTAGATTGTAGAGATTGGTTTTGGATAAGACCCTTAAAGAAAATTATTAATAAGTTAATTAATATTAATCCTTTTATTGCAGAAAGATTTTTTTGTTATCCTTTAGGTGGTTTTGACCATATAAGTTTTAAATTGAAAGTTATAAAAAATGATTAATTTTACTTGTCCAATATGCAAAGAAAAGAATACTTACTATTTAGGTAAAGGTTTGTTCTTCTGTAAAGATTGCAAAAAGAAAGTAGAAAAGAAATTAAATTATGATGATGAATTATTAAATAAAAAATGAACAATCAAAAAGAAATAGCAATATTAGAAACAGCACTCTTATTATTAACAGGAACTAAAGAAGCAGATATATTATTGAAATATGATTTAGCACCTTACTTAAATAAAGCAAAGGAGATAGTTAAGATAATTAGTAACTCTTAAAAGGTTACAACAACTTAAATACTATTTATTCTTAGTTCTTTTATAATAAAATGGAAAACATTAAAGTTGGATTTGAAGTATTAGAAGGAATGAAACTTATAGAGATTATTGAATTAGAAAAAAAGGTAATTAAATTTAATACTCAAGAAATTGGGAGGAAGATTTAAAATGCCAATAAATTGGTCTGAATTATACAAAGTAAGGTTAGCAAGTTCTATTCCAGAAATGGACAAACATGATATAATTAAGCTATTAGTCGTAAGAAAAATACTTAGAAAATATAAACGAAAACATTGGCTGAGGATATATACAGAATTTTCACTAAATAATGGTTCTAATCTTAAACCGGATGTTTACATGGAAGATATTAAAAATAAGTCTGTAATTTGTTACGAAATACAAAAAGAATGTGACAAAAAATATATCCAAGACAGAGTTAAAAAATACAATGCTTATGAAGTTTATAATTTTACTGTGGATTTAGTAATTATTCCATTAAAAGGATTATCAGATAACATTCAAGAATTAAATAAACAATTAGATAAGTATGTAGTATAATATGGGACAAGCGAATATCTTAAATTTATTAAAAAAAGAAAAGAAATGGTTATCAACAAAACAAATAGAAAAAAAATTAAAGGTATCAAGTGCATCAAGACCTCTTAATGTATTATTAAGAAGTAAAGAAGTAATTAAAAGAAAGATAATGATTGATAGTCATCACACATTTCAATGGAAAATGAAATAACATATTCCCACTGCCTAAAGGCAGGGGTATTTATCCCTAACTTCACATTCAATCGCTCTTGAAGAGCTTTCATGTTCATCAGTTGAGATATCAGGCTTTGTTATATAAGCCAATCCAAGATTACGGGTATACCGTTTGGATATATTTCGACTCGCTTGAAGGTCACAATCACAATGGAAACCACAACACAAACACTCAAAGAAACCAGAATGTCTGGAGGTATTCAAACTTCCACACCGATTACAAGTCTTAGAGGTATATTTAGGATTGATATAAACAACCCTGATTCCTTTAGCCAAAGCCTTGTATTCAATAAACTTCTGCATTTGGAAAAATGCCCACTTGTGAACCCATTTATTGTATTTAGCTGTTTTTCTAATTCCCTTCAAATCTTCCATAACAACAACATCTCCACTATTCAAACTTTCAACAATTCTCTTGCTGATGTTATGATTACTCCAAGTCATAAACCGTCTCCATCCACCAGAGAGTTTTTTCAACTTCCTCTTAGCAGATTTTGTGCCTTTAGATTGGAGAGTAGAAACCATTTTATCATGCTTAATCCTCAATTTTTTAATGTTCTTTCCATAGAATTTATTGTTGGATGTGACTGCGAGTTTATTGACTCCCAAGTCCACTCCAAGAATCCGACAATGTTGGTTAGGATTTATGGAGCTTTCTCGGGAGAATGTGAAAGTGAAATAATATTTTTCTCTACTCTTAGTCAAAAGACTTTCTCTAATTTCCCAATCAAAATACTTCAAAGCATAATCAGGAATTTTAACAGGAATTTTAACTCTTCCCATAATGGTAGAGATACTCAAAACATTATTTTTGAAGGAGAAACTTCTCGGTGTGTTATACCTGATAGAAGTTCTTTTGATAAATGGTTTTGTCTTTGCTTTCTTAACCATTCCACAAGATTGTTTAATACAAGCAATAGAAAGTTGCGAAGGCAATCCCATCTTTCTCAAATCTTTATAAACGAAGGGATGGAGTTTGATATTATTTCTAATCTTCATTCCCCAAGCAATATCAACACAATGTTGAAGTCCTTGCTTATAAAGTTCAATAGTTTTGATAATCAAATCATTAACTTTCAATTTTATGGGAATAGACCTAACCAACATACAAATTTAAGAAATTCAAACTATTTAAATATATCGGAGAACATTTCTCCTCCCAAACCTAAAGGAATGGGTATCCGAAATGTAAAACTTATATGATACCAAAGAAAGTGGCACAAGCAAAAGAAAAACCACTTAGTAAGGATGTATTTGTTTTACAATATGATACTATGAGATATTTATTAGGAAGTAGATTATTATTTGCTGATAAAGTTGCAAAATCTATTAGTAAATTAAAAAAAGAATGGAAAGCAAAATGCAAAAGAATGGAAGTTATGTCAGGAGAAGTTGCAGACTACGAATTAAAGATGTTAATGGAAGATATAATTGGAGAATTTAAAAATGGAAACAACAGAAGAAGAAAACATACATAATGC
>Ga0208905_1000247_pt1 | contig 27397 bp, 26 predicted proteins | sample AntAceMetag02UKS_FD_184776 | JGI IMG/M metagenome (GOLD analysis project Ga0208905, IMG submission 184776) | Saline lake microbial communities from Ace Lake, Antarctica - Antarctic Ace Lake Metagenome 02UKS (SPAdes) (version 2) | ecosystem: Environmental > Aquatic > Non-marine Saline and... | reverse complement strand
AGAAGTTCTTGTTTTTCTTCCATGGATAAATTTATTGGTTGTCCTATTCGTGCCATAGGACAAATATATAAAAAATATTAGTTAATTATATTAGTAATATTTACACTAAGCAACAGGAGCTTGAATATCAAAACAGGAAACGGATAGGTTTTAAGACACCAGACAAAGATTAAAACACTCACTCCCCACAGCAGTCAAAAAAGCCAATGCACCCCAAATTTTTTGCCTGCTGTTCCCCGTTCCAACCTTCCTGAAATTTTTTCCATCGTGCTTTTTGTGCCATCGCACATGCAGCATTGCTTTGTTTGTTTTTCAATACATTATACACATGGCTGCGCTCTGCTATTGCTTATGAACATAGCTGAATTCCTGGTTAAAATAGTAGCTAAAACCTACCAGAGTCTGCACGCCTGTCTCAGTCAGGCGGGCAAGACCTGGCAGTGTTTGGATGGTTAAAACGATCCCTTCTTCAAGACATTGAGAAGTTCGTAAAAGGGAACAAATTCTATTTTAGTTGATTTTATTTCCCGGGTTTCAGATAATGAGAGATTCACAATAATAATTTTTTCAGGTTTATACTTTTCTATAAAACTAATCAGGGATCTTGTTAGTGCTGTGTTTTTTAAATGGGAATATTTAACTTCAACAGGGATTATTGACGTCCCTTTTATCAGTACAAAATCAACTTCAGCTTGTGTAATTGTGCGCCAGTAATGTATTTCACAGGGTGGATTAGATAAGGTATAATCATACAAAAGATTAAATATAAAATTTTGAAAAGTCATTCCGTCACTAATGTTAACAGGTAAGCCGAACTTGTTTAAAAGAAAATTTCTAAAACCGGGATCATTGAAGTAAATTACAGGGGATTTGGTAATTTCTTTACGTTTGTTTTTAAAAAACGGACTTATCTCTTTTGTAATAAATGTGTTTACCTGGTACCAGATGTATTTTTTAAGGGTTGGTACTGAAAGTCCGCTATCGTTCGCCAGGGTCGAATAATTCAGGGGATTACCTGTTTGAACACCTAACAGACGGAGTGATTTTATAAAGGCATCCGGTCTGTCAAGATTCAGTAAATAAGAAATATCTTTAGAGAGATATGAATTGATTATTTCATTTATGTGGCTGTACTTTTCCTTTTGAACAGGTTCGGTAATAATTCGCGGATATCCACCATAAGAAAGATATTCAGTCAGAAATAAGGTCGTTTTTAAAGTTTCCAGTTTATAAAACTCTAAAAGCTTTTGTTCGTACCTGTAATTTGTTTTAAACTGTACAAATTCGTCAAATGTTACAGGCAATAATTCAAAAATTCGTTTTCTTCCTGCAAGTGATTCATGAATTTTGGCTTTTAATTCCATACTTCCTGAACCAGTAACAATAAATTTTACCGGAATGTTTTTGTCATACAGTCCTTTTAAAAACAAGCCGGCATTAGTTTTTCGTTGAATTTCATCAATAAATACATATCCCCAATTTTCACCAAATTCGAGATTAAGTTTTTGAATAAAAAGATCATGGGATTCAACGTATTTGAAGTCGGGTTCAAAATCCAGGTTCAGGTATAAGGTTTTTTCCCGGCGGGCGTGTAATTCTTTCTCAACTTCCTTAATAAGTGTGGTTTTCCCTGCTTGTCTGGCGCCTGTAAGTACGGTAATTTCTTTAGAATCCAGATGATCCAGGATGGACTGTAATAATTGTCTTTTAATCTTCATTTCGATTATTATAGGGTAAAAACAAAAACAAGGTTAGTGTTTTATCGGGTAAAAAACAAATAATATTGGGTAAAAATATCAGCAGACTTTGACTGGGCGAGGGGGTGATGCAGAAACTCGTACCCCGAACTGGAGCCGGAGATCGGGATTCCGGATTCCAATCGAATAATATTATATTATTTTGCTATTTAAATCGAAAATATATATGTTTGAATTAAATATATGATTATGATAAAACGAAGAGGCTCAACGTATCCCGGAAACAGGTCTGGTCCTAAAAATTATTCATGATAATTTTAAAGATGTCCAGCTTATTGCTACCGGTTCATCTGCATTTGAACTGGCAAACAAAATAAAAGAACCCCTGACAGGCCGCAAATTTGAGTTTTATCTACATCCTCTTTCCTTTGGTGAAATGGTAAATCATCATGATTTTTTATCTGAAAAACGGCTATTGGAACATCGGCTGATATATGGTTATTATCCCGATATTGCTATAAATACAGGTGATGAAAAAAAGCTTTTAAAATCCCTTGCTTCAAGCTACTTATATAAAGATTTACTCATCCTTGATCAAATTCAAAAACCTGCTTTATTAGAAAAAATATTAAAGGCTCTTGCTTTACAAATTGGCAGCGAAGTATCCTATAACGAACTGGCAGGAATTCTTGGTTCAGATAAAGGTACTATTGAAAAATATATTGACTTGCTCGAAAAAGCATATATCATTTTTAGATTAAACGGACTAAACAGGAATGTCAGAAATGAAATAAAAAAAGGTAAAAAAATATATTTTTATGATAACGGCATACGAAATGCTGTACTGGGAAATTTTTTGCCGGTAACATCAAGAATTGATACAGAACCCCTTTGGGAAAATTTCCTGATAAGCGAAAGAATCAAGTTTAATACCAATAGAGATCTTGATTTTCAGAGTTATTTTTGGAGAACCACACAACAACAAGAAATTGATTATATTGAAGAAAAAGAAAACAAGCTTTTCGCTTTTGAATTCAAATGGAATCCCAACAAAAAATGTTTTTTATCGAAAACCTTCTCAAATGCTTATCCCGACTCATCATTTAAAGTAATTTCACAGGAGAATATACACGAATTTCTGATAAATAGTTAATGAAATGAATACCCTTCGTTCTTTGCTGCAGACTATATTGCCTGGTTGGTGATAGAGAAGAAATTTAAAATTTAAAATTAAAAAACCCGGAATCCGAACTGAAAGAAGTTGAGTGGGTGAGTAAGGAAGAACGATGGAACGAAAGAACGAAAGAACGAAAGAACGATAGAATGATGGAACGATAGTAAGAGGGTGTGGTAAGAGCTTGAGATTGAACGCATTGAGCACCAACGGTGCGGGAAGCAATAGCCCCGGGTAAGCGTAAGCGTAACCCGGGGTATAGGTATATAACGTAAACCGGCCGGAACTACCGGTTTTTATTAGTAGCAGTACCGTTTCATCCGGCGCATACGGGAATTTAACCAGGAGTGGTTTTAATGGCAGGTTGTTTCTATGGCAGGCTTTTCTGCGTTGAGAAATTATTTTTTTAAAAGACCTTTCATTTCTTTTTATTCAAAAATTGTTCGGGGGTTATATCTGCTTGTTTTATTATTGCTCGTAAAGTAGGTTGGTTTTATTAAGTCGCTTAATTATTACCCTGTAAGAAAAACCTGATAATCTACCCATGATTAAATACCGATTACTAGTGGGTAATCCATGTTTTTATCTACCTTAGGTAACTTTAAAATATATGATTTTTCATTTTGGGATTCAATTAACTTCTTCGCCACATCTCTTGCTATCTCAAGTGTTTCTGTTACTGTGCGACCCTGCGCAACAAGTCCCTGTAAATTATCAGAAGTAGCAAGATACATTCCTTCGGGCAGTTTTTCTATATATATATTTACTATATGTTCCATGACTTTCTAATATTTATTTAATAACAAAAATACGATAAATGTGAATATTTCAAAAACTTCCAAAGGGTTCAAAGTTTGAAGAATTATTTTTCAGTGGTTGGGTAAGTGATTCGTTTCATCAGTTGCAAGATAGGCACAAAAGGATTAAACTAATATTATTTGTTGGGATAAAACTGGATGAACGATTTTGAAAAATCCAATCAAAACGTTATTTTTAATTTTTTAAAATTTTAGTATGCCTGTAAACCAAGGACAAATAACAATATCGGATGAAGTATTAATAGGGAAAATTTACATGATCAGAGGCAGAAAGGTAATGTTGGATAGGGATTTAGCAGAACTATACGAGGTAAAAGCCTTTCGATTACGTGAACAGGTTAAAAGAAATATTGAACGTTTTCCTGAAAATTTTATGTTCCGTTTAACAGAAAAAGAAACAGATTTTATGGTCTCGCAAAATGCGATACCTTCCCGAAAACATCTGGGTGGACACTTGCCTTATGTTTTTACGGAACATGGCGTTTTAATGCTTGCTAATGTTTTAAAGAGCGAAAGAGCCATAAAAATGAGCATCAGGATAATAGAGATTTTTGTTAAAGTCCGGGAGATGTTAATGTCTCACAAAGATATTTTAATTAGGCTGGAAAAAATTGAACAAAAATTAACAGGACATGATGATAAAATAATGCTGATCTTCGAATACTTGAAACAACTGGAACAAACAAAACAAGAAGAGTTGGAACAGAAACCAAGGAAAGTAATTGAAGGATACAGAAAAGAAAAGCGAAGTCAAAAATCCTAACCGTTTAAAACATAATAAAATTTCGATTTAAATAGCAAAATAATATAATATTATTCGATTATGATCCGAAAACCTGGCTTAGACTTCAATTCAGGGTCCGGGTTGTATAATACAGAAATATAGACCTTTACGGATGTGTGAATGCAGCATAACCCGGCGCATCCGGGAATTTAAATCGGAGTGGTTTCAAATCCTGTGGGTGGTTTTATTGGCAGGTTGTTTCTATGGAAGGCCTTCCTGCGTTGGAATTTAAAGTTTATTTTAAGAGTTGTTATTTTCTAAACTTTCAAGTTGTGCATGGGAGATTGCTTCCCTTCGACTTTGCTCAGGACAAAGCGTCGTTTCACTCCCATGACGCTCTGGTCATGGTAAACTCGCAAAATCCATCTCCATTTAAAACATAGCGTTTTGGCATCGCTCAAGCAGCTTTTGTTGCTACCGCAATCTGCGCCAAGTGGGTCCCAGTCTCCGGATGTCAATGCCGGTAAGAAGAGAAGAGTTGAAATGCAGGGGTTAATGATTCGAAAACACCGCCAGAGGTTGCAAACCCTGGCGGTGGTTTTAATGGAAAATTGTTTCAATGGAAGTCCATACTGCGTTGGAATTTCAAATTTCTTCTAAGAGCTATCATTTTTTAAATCAAACTTCAGTTTTTCAGGATCCTGTCTGGTATCATATATGCGTAAAATGCTTATGTATTCTTTTCTGTCTTGATAAAACAATGTATTATGCTTGGTTATCACACACTTCCTTACTTTTCTTTTCTTATTAATCAGTGGAAATTGTTTTGGATTTAATGAAATTTGCTCTAATATCTCTTCTATAATATCAATAAAGCGTTTTGAAACTTTAGCATCCCATTTTTTATTCAAATAACTCATAATACCGGAAAAATCCTTTTCCGATAAAGAAGACCAAATAATCTTTTTAGGCATTAGAGTATTTCTTACGATACTTAGCTATTACTTTTTCATGAGGAATTACTTTGCCGGCATCAATTTCATCAATAGCAGCAATGATTCCCTTCCTTTGATATTTAGTCAACTCATTCCAATTATTGATTTCTTTCTGCCCATTGAAATAATTAATTAGAATCCCATATAATTCTTCAATACGTTTGTTATCGAGTGAATCAATATGTCTAAATAATTTTAATTTTAATTCTGATGTATTCATGGCTTTATATTTCTTCAAAGATACGAAAAAATTGGCTTATTGTTAATGGATAATGGTTCAAACCCCGCCAGCGGTTTTATACCCTGTCGGTGGTTTTAATGGAAAATTGTTTCTATGGAAGGCCTTCCTGCGTTGGAATTTAAAGTTTATTTTAAGAGCTATCATTTTTTAAGCATTCGGGTTGTCTTGGGAGATTGCTTCGTCGTTTCACTCCCATGACGCTTCGGTCAGGGCAGGCCCATGACGCTCTGGTTATGATAAACTCGCAAAATCCATTTCCATTTAAAACATAGTGTTTTGGCATCGCTCAAGAGGCTTTTGTTGCTATTGCAATCTGTGCCAAGTGGGTCCCAGTCTCCGGATGTCCATGTCGGTAAGAGGAAGAGAGGTGAGTAGTTGAGTGGGTAAGTAAGTAAAAATTTGATAACTTGATATGCCAAATTGGAACATCAGGTTGGGGTGGTTGGCTTAAATTATTTAATTTTCCTAAAACTTTTAATCTTTGTTGGTCTGCGTGAACCATGAATAATACCAAGAATTACAATTTTAGTGGGTTTTATTTTGTAAATAATAAGCCAGCTAAGGCAAACAGCTTTACGGTAAATTTTGTTCCTGGTTGGAATTTCTTCGCATTCACGGAAAGCAAAAGGATTCTTCTCAATACGGTCTATGGTTTTAAGAATTTTATCACCAACACGGATAGCATTTAAAGGCCGGTGTTTAATATAAGCAATATAGCCAGTGATATCATTAATATTTTGCAGGGCGTTATCGGTTACCCTTAACGAATAAGCTTTTGGAGTTTTTTCTTTTGTATTGCCCATTTTTGCCTGGCTTCTGTTAAACTTACGGTGGAATTAGTTTCTGCATAATCAACCCAATTTTTAAAATCTTCTTCGCTAATAGGTTCACCAGGCAAAGAATAGGAATTTAAATCAGCTTCTTTCACAATCCGTATTAAATGTTTATGCTCTAAGTCCTGTAAGGCTTTCAGAGATTTTTGTCCTGTAAGTTCTACGGTTATTGTTTGCATAGTAATATTGGCTAATTATTGCTTGATATTACAAATATACTTCAACTAAACGTATAAAACAAAACCAATAAGTGAAGAGTTGAGTAGTAAGTTGAGCGGGTGAGTAGGGAAGAACGAAGGAACGATTGTACGATTGAATTCCGACTTTGCTCAAAGAGCTTCGACGGACGAAGTATTGTACGATTGTGGCAAACATAAAATATGCGATGCAATAAAGTATACTAAAAAATAATTATCTTTGAATAAAATACTATTATGAATCGAATGATAAGCATAACATATCCTGAATCGTTAGCCAATTCATTGAAATTGAGTGACAAAGATTTTAAGAAAGAAATGAAAATGAGTTCATTAGTAAAACTTTTTGAACTTGGTAAAATTTCATCAGGCACTGCTGCAAAAGTGCTTGGATTATCGAGGTTAGATTTTCTTGATGGTGTTGCGCGATATGAAGTGTCAGTAATAGGTTTTATTGACACAGACGAGCTTGATAATGACATTGCAAATGCTTAAGGTAGTATCAAACACCACACCGATTATTTCCTTACTTAAGTTATCTCAAATAGATATATTAAAGAAACTATATGGTAAGATATCAATTCCAAAGGCTGTTTATAAAGAAATTGAATGTGGAAAAACCAAAGGTTATTATCAGGATTTATCAAAAATCGACTGGATAAAAATTCAAGAAATTAAGGATAAAAAAGCTTTGAAATACTTTTTAGATTTAGATGCGGGAGAAGCCGAAGCAATTGTACTGGCAACTGAGATCGGAGCAGACTTGATAATAATAGATGAGAAATTAGGTCGATTTCATGCAAAACATACTGATTTGAGCATCACTGGAACTATGGGTATTTTATTAAAAGCAAAATCAAAAGGATTAATTACTCAGATTAAACCACTTATATTAGAATTAATTGACAAAGATGTGTGGTTAAGCAAAAAATTAATTGAAACAATACTTGCCAAAGCTGGAGAGGAATAATCTACGTTTAGCAAACATTTTTTGGCAGGCTTTCCTTCGTTGAGATTTTAAATTTCTTCTAAGAGATTCATTAAACTACATTATTTATTTAGGGCAAGTCCTGCCCGCGGGTCGTTTGTCGTTCGCCCCCGTGGCGAACGACCTATTTTTTTCATACAAGGGAAAAAGTTGCTTTTGTTGCTACCGCAATCTTCGCCAAGTGGGTCCCAGTCTCCGGATGTTAATGCCGGTAAGAGGAAGAGAGTTGAGTGGTTAAGTAAGTTGAGTGGATAAGTAAGGAAGAGATCGATAACTTAATATTACAAATTGGAACATAAAGTTGAAGTAGTTGGCGTAGCCGCTAAAACCTGCCAGAGTCTGCAAGACCTGGCAGAGTTTGGATGTTTAAAATTATCCTACCCGGTTTATTTTATTAATTCAATTCGTTTTTCAATCACTTCATCAAATCTAAAAATGTTTTTTTATCCATTTTATTTTATATCTTTGTAGTGTAGTCCCGGTTATTCCTCTCCCAGTCCTTATGCTGGTGATGAAGCCAGGTTTTTTGTTTCTACTCATTATTTCAAAGATAGTAATCATTTTAGAATTATCTCTTTTTGTGCATAGAAACATATCGCTATTGGTTACATCTGATATGCTGGCAATTACCCCAAGGGGGTAAGAGCAATAGCCCCGGGTAAGAAGCGCCACTCGGGGTACATGCATGTATAGTGAAACCGCCGGAACTGCAGGTTTTTATTAGTAGCAGTATCGTTTCATCCGGCACATCCGGGAATTCAAATCGGTGCAGTTACAAACCCTGACTGTGGTTTTAATGGCAGGTTGTTTATATAGAAGGCTTTCCCGCGTTGGAATATTAATTTTCTTTTAAGAGCTTTCATTTCTTTTGAACGATCAAAAGAAACGAAACAAAAAAAAATCGTCAGCTAATATCCTCGACTACCCACTAATGAGGGTGGTTGCTTTTGTTGCTACCGCAATCTGCGCCAAGTGGGTCCCAGTCTCCGGATGTCAATGCCGGGAAGAGGAAGATGAAAAGTTCAAGGTTCAAAGACTGAACGTATTAAGCACCAACGGTGCGGTAAGCAATAGCCACGGGTGAGCGGTAGCGTAACCCGTGGTACAGGAATGTATAGCGAAACCGCCGGAACTACCGGTTTTTATTAGTAGCAGTATCGTTTCATCCGGCGCATCCGGGAATCCAAATCGAAGTGGTTTTAAATTTTGATAGTGGTTTTATTGGCAGGTTGTTTCTATGGAAGGCCTTCCTTTGTTGGAATTTGCATTTCATCGAAGAACTGTGAATCGTGAATCGTGAAGAAAAATAGTTATTCTGAAAAAAGTCTTTTCATTTCGCTAATACTGTACAATGGGATATTGATAAGCTGGTCCTGTTGCCGAAAATCAGACATTGACGTACGCAGGGCGACTTGCGGATTAAACTTTTCTGTGTAGACTTTCAGGCTTTTAGCTTGTAAGTTTTCTTCCGCTTTGACTTCTACAGGAACCACTACGCCTTCGTATTGTACTACAAAATCAACTTCAGCGGTCGATCGATCCGCCGACCAGTAATTGATCACATATTCGTCAGTGCTTTTTAGTTGCTGAAAAACATACTGTTCAGTTAAGGCTCCCTTAAATTCGGAAAAAATTGCATTTCCTTCAAGCAATGTTTTTGCATCAACATCGCCCATTGCTGTTAACAATCCCACATCCACCATAAACAATTTAAAAGCACTTCTGTCTTCATAAGCTTTTAAGGGAATTGCCGGTTTGGTGACCCGGCTCACTTTGTAAACATGTCCGCAATCCATCAGCCAGGATAGTGCCAGTTCATAATCTTTTGCCCGCGAACCTTTTTTAATCAATCCATAAATAAACTTATGATTTTCTTTAGCCAATTGTGCGGGTATTGAATTCCATACCATCCGGATCCGGGGTATAATTCCAAAAGGAGCATGTTTCGAAAAATCCTGTTCATAAGCATCTAAAATTTGTTTTTGGATATCACGTACTTCCCTGAAATTATTGTTCTCACTAAATTTTAAAACGGCTTCAGGCATACCCCCGACAAAATAATACTGTCGTAATCGCTCAATGTACTTTGATTTAAAGGCAGGTATTAATTTCCAGTCGGCCTGTTGAAGGATTTCCACAAGAGCGTTTTCTCCAAGGACATAAAGAAATTCCAGATAAGTTAAGGGGTACAAATCCATAAATACCACCTTTCCAACAGGAAATGAAATATTGGAATGAAGCGCTACTCCCAACAAAGAACCGGCTGCCACAATATGATATTCCGGGGCATCTTCCTGAAAATACTTTAAAGCAGTTATGGCTTCGGGTACTGCCTGTATTTCATCAAAAATTAAGAGCGTATTTTTCGGGTCTATGGTTAATCCTGTTTCTGCCTGCAGGGCAATGATCACCCTTTTAATATCAAAATCGTCAGCAAACAGTGAATGTAACCGTTTGTTTTTCTCAAAATTTATATAAACTGTTTGAGTATATTGAGTATTACCAAACTCTTTCATTAGCCAGGTTTTTCCAACCTGTCTTGCCCCTCTTATGATTAAGGGTTTTCGGGAAGTTGATTTTTTCCAGGCAATAAGCTCATTCAATTTTTCTCGTTTCATGTTCGATATTTTGTGTAAATATACAATTATTCAAAGAACTTATTGTATAAAGCAACATTATATCAAAGGACATTATGTATATCTATGGGAAAAGGAGAAGATGGGAAGATGGGAAGAACGAAGGGGCGACTGGGCGAGGGGGCGACTGGGAGATGAAGAGAAGAGGCGAAAAAGAGAAGAGTGAATAATTGTGATGCAGTGATGTAGTGTGAAGATAATCTTCGCCAAAAGCGGGTCCCAGCCTCCGCCCGCCTTCACTGGGTTACGGCGGACAAGCCTGCCTACCTCATCAAAGATGATGAGTTCGGCGGACAAGGATGTAAATGCCGGTAAGAGGAGAAGAGTTGTGATACGGTGTTAGCAAAAGATACCTTAACTTCTATTTATCCAATTTTCAATTTTTATTCCATCAATTCTTTTAAATTCGTTGACATTTTCAGTCACCATTATCAAATCGTTTTCTGTTGCAGTACAGCCAATTAATAAATCGAAATCACTTATTATTCGACCTTTTTTTCTCAACTTTGCTTTTTGCTTTCCGTATTTGATAATTGAGTTGAAAATTGGTAGAATTGTGATTTGTTCAATGAATCTTTCAATTAATAAATGATTCTTTTCAGGATTAGGGCTGTTTTCTGCACCAAATATTAATTCAGCTAATGTGATTTCTGAAATTGCGCAAGTTTCAATTCCAATTTTATTAAATTTTTCAATTAGGTCAAATTTTCCTCTAAAAAAATGTATACAAATATTAGTATCAAGTAAATACTTCATTAGAATTCTTCAATTTTACGGTTTTCTATTTTTGAATCTCTAATTTCCTTGATTATTTCATCTGAATCCCTATTGTCTACCCATGCTCCATATAAAAGATTTATATCTGATTTTTTTTCTTCTTCAGTTTCAATTGATTCAGTAAGTTTAATAATCAATCTCTTTTTAGAACTGTTATCCAATTTTACTAAAAACCCAAAATATTTATCTAATATTTTACTATTTATTGCTAAATGTCCCATTTCTTTATTTTATTGCAAAATACAAAATTCGTTTGTAAATTACAATTCTGATATTAAGGCTATCGGTTTTTGGTCTGGTAAACAAGGAGAATTGACTAGCGGGATGGTTATAGCTTTCGTTATGAACTTCCCCCAAGTGGGAAGGAGGGAAATGGATGTGGTTGTAACTCTGCTAAAAGAAGAAACATCCATTTATCCATAACATAGGAATTGTTTTCAATAACTATTAGACCCTTCGACTTTTTGACTATTCGGCTCTTGGAAATTTAAAAGCTATAATTCAATACATTAAGGCCAGATAAGTATACAAAAGCAATTACCCAAAGGGGTAATATCAATAGCCCCTGGTAAGAGGGAACGCCACCCGGCGCATCTGGAAATTCAAATTGGTGCAGTTACAAAACCTGAATATGGTTTTAATGGGAATTAGTACCTGCTGGTACTATTTTATAAGTTCAGCGAAATTTTCTTTTAACTGATTTTTAAATCTTTTATCTATTGTTCCAATTTATTGTTCAACGATATTCTTTTCAAGTTTAATAATTGTCATAGATTGAGTCTGAATCTGAATAGCCTGCTAAAAATTGATTTTGCGAAAGTGTCCGGAAGTCTTTTTCTTCTTGATTTTCAGCTTCTTCAAGAAGTAAAATTACTCTAACATCTTTATTTTCAAATAATTCAGAACTCAAGTTGTCAGGTATCCTAATAGACTTATTTTTCATTCTTGCTTTAAATTCGACTGCTTTCATAATTTATTCTTTTTTTCAAAGGTACAAAAAATTTGGCTTATTGTTAATGGATAATGGTTCAAACCCCGCCAGTGGTTGCAAACCCTGCCGGTGGTTTTGTAAAAGTATTTATAAAATGGTATTGTTGCGTTATGGGATTATATGTTATAAATGAACTTATTGGTTTATGAATTTGCTTTTCTTCTAAGAGCTTTCATTTTTTTTGAACGATCAAAAGAGGAAGAAATGACTAAAATGAGTAAAATTGAAGAATTGTGATGAGGTGATGAGGTGATGAGGTGATGAGGAGATGAGGAGAAGAGAAATATTACGTTTTAAAACTTCGTAATGAAATCAAGGTAATTATCCCGGGTGATAATAGCTGTTATGTTTTCAGGATAATTATTAAGAAAGGTTTTCGGGAAACGGTATCTTTTTGTCTTGCTCCACTTGAATTCCCAGGCATAGAGCTTACCACTTTTTTCTTCAAGGTAATCTATTTCCTGTTGCTGGTGAGTACGCCAAAAATAGCTGTTTGCATATTGGAAATGATAATGATTGAATTTTAATCTTTCACTGATAAGGAAATTTTCCCATAATTGACCGATATCCTGTCTTAAATCAACCGGATTATAATTTGCAATAAGTGCGTTTCTAATTCCATTATCAATGAAATAAAATTTGCGTTTTTTCGTCAATTCATTTCGTAAATTTCTGCTGAATGGCGAAAGTCTGAATATGATAAAAGTTTGTTCAAGCAAATAGATATAATTCGAAACAGTTTCCTTATCTATTTGTAAGGTATTTGAGAGTTCAGTATATGATACTTCGTTACCCACCTGAAAAGCAAGAGCTATAAGTAATTTTTCAAGCATTTCGGGTTTTCTGATCCCTTTGAAAGAAAGCAGGTCTTTATAAAGATAACTGGAAGTCAGGTTATTTAGAATTTCTCTCTCGTTGCCATGGTTGTTAATTACGTCAGGGTAACTGCCAAAAATCAGTCTTCTTTCAAGTTCACCCATTGTTTGGATAAGTTCATTGTTTTCAATAAGTTCTCCAAAAGAAAGCGGAAACAGGTTATACTCAAATTTTCTTCCTGTTAAAGGTTCATTGATATCATTCGCCAGATCAAGTGAAGAGGAACCTGTAACGATAAGTTGTATGTCAGGCAATTCATCAGTTATCAGCTTTAAGGTGAGGCCGATATTATTGATTCGTTGTGCCTCATCAATAAGGATATATTTTTTGTTTCCTGTTAATTGTTTCAGAAAAGAAGATGATACATTTGTCAGATTACTTCGCACTTGTGGTTCATCGCAGTTTAGCATTAGGGCTTTATCAGCGAAATCTTTATATAATTCTTTCAAAATTGTTGTCTTTCCTGTTTGCCGGGCACCAAGGATTATTAAAGCCTTTCCATGGTTTAATTTTTCACGAATAATATTTAAAAGCCTTCGGCAGATCATAATTTAAGTGATTATAATCGCCAAATTTAATAAATAATGTAGATTATATTCCCGGATTTTAAGAAAATTTTCTTCTTATGGTTTTAATATGACACCAAAGCACCTCTAATCGGTAAACGGGAAGAGGTGAAGAGGTGAAGAAGGAGATGAGAGATGAGTAAAGAAGATGAAAAGTTCAAGGTTCAAAGACTGAACGTATTTAGTACCAACGGTGCGGGAAGCAATAGCCCCGGGTAAGCGTAACCCGGGGTACATGTATGCGTTGTCGGGTATCCTAATTGACTTATTTTTCATTCTTGCTTTAAATTCGACTGCTTTCATAATGGTTATTTCTTTTTTTCAAAGTAAAAAAAACCGGTTTTCGCAATTCTTGATGGCAGAGAGCGAAGAGGTGGTACGTACTTTGAACTTATATATTGAATGTTTATATTTGTTATATTTTCTATAGAAATAATGCGTAAGGGAAAAGAACATATCAGGGAACAATTAATCCGGGAGCTTTTTAGAAACCGGGTATTCTGGTCATATAAGGAACCGGAACCGGATTCTATTAATGATGATATACTTATTGAGAAAACATTAATCCATCTTGACATTGAGGATATTAATAGGCTATTCCTTCTTTTCCCCAAATCAAAGATAAAAAAGGTTTGGGAAAACAAGGTTGTAATCCGGGGTCCCGGGTTTCACTCCATGAACTACCTTCTTGCCTATCTGTATTTTAATATTACAGATCCAAAAAAATACCTGAATAAACGACTGAAAGAACATAATAAACAGTTGCAGGCATCATGAAAGGCCTGAGTAAGGATACTGAAAAGGTGTTTCAAAACATTAAAGGTCTTGATATATTTAAAGACTATATGCTGATTGGAGGTACCGCATTAAGTTTGCAGATCCATCATCGCTTGAGCGAAGACCTGGATTTCTGCAAATGGCAGGATGATAAAAGGCTTAAATATTTAGAAATACGCTGGTATGAGATTGAAAAGAGGCTGAAGCAATTCGGGACACTTAAAACTGATATTCTGGATTTTTACCAGGTGAATTTCTGCCTCAATGACGTGAAAATTTCCTTCTATTCAAACTCACTAGTGTATTAATTATATAATTAGTTAACTAATTGTTAATGGATTTCCAGTATAAGTCCACTGGAATGGTTTTGCTCTGGTACTATTATAGGTTTTAACATATTCCATCAATTGATCTGCTAATTGTTTAGATGATTGCCATATACCCCCTTTTACTACATCCTTTGTTAATATATTAAACCATATTTCAACTTGATTTAGCCAAGAAGAATATGTAGGTGTAAAATGCAGTTTTATTTTCCTTTTTCCATTTAACCATTCTTTTACATCTTTATGCTTATGAATTGACAGATTATCAACAATTACATGCAGCTTTTTATTTCTATATTTTCTGTCAAGCTTTTTTAAGAACTTCAGGAAATTTTCTGCATTATTTGATTCAATGGTTTTCGCGGTAATCTCACCAGTATGAACTGCTAATGCAGCAATTAATGATACAGTACCATTTCGTTTGTATGTTGCCGTTTGTCGCCTTGGATTTCCTGATCGCAAGGATAGTTCGGGTTGAGTCCTGTCAAGCGCCTGTATTTGCGTTTTTTCATCTACACAGATTACTATAGCATTTTCCGGTGGGTTCATATAGAGACCGACAATATTTACCATTTTTTCCTCAAATTCAGGATCTCTGGATATGCCACACCAATATTCAATCTTATGGGGCTTTAGATCGGCCTGTTTCAGTATCTGAAATACCTTTGACTGGCTAATTCCTACTTCCTTTGCAATCCGGTTTTGCGACCAATTAGTATAACCTCCTTTTGGTTTTGAGCATGCTTTTTCTATTACTAAAGCTTTTTGTTCAGGAGTTATTGTTTTTGGTTTACCGCTACGAGGAGCGTCTTTGAGACCTTCAAGCCTATGTTTGCGAAACCGTTGTCTCCATTTATTTATAACAGGTCTGCTTTTTCCTGTCAATTCAACAATTTGGTCAAGTGATTTTCTGTCAGCTGAATACAAAATAATCATAGCTCTCTCAACATAACGCTTCTCAAGCTTATGTGATCGACTCATGGTAAGAAGTTCTTGTTTTTCTTCCATGGATAAATTTATTGGTTGTCCTATTCGTGCCATAGGACAAATATATAAAAAATATTAGTTAATTATATTAGTAATATTTACACTAGCGAGTTTCGAGGGAGTTCAAACAAGCATTGTCTATGAACATATTCGGCTTGCAGACATCCGGTCTTTGGGGGCAATGAAGCTTGAAGTGATGTCCCGAAGGTATCAATTTCGTGATTATTATGATGTTTACTCAATACTAATGGCAGGTATTTCAGTAAAAGATATTGTTGACCGCTGTGGCAAGTATTCCCGTCACCGGATGAAATCAAAGATGATATTAGGTATACTTTCAAATGGATCCTTATTTAAACAAGAAGAGAATTTCGAACTTTTAGAACCAAAATACCAGGTAACTTCTGAAGATATTGAAGTATACATGAGAGAACAGATACGGAAAGAATATAGGTTATGAGTGAGAAGAGGAGATGAGGAGATGAGAAGATGAGAATGTGAGAAGAGGGGAAGAGAAGAGGGATGAAGAAGTAAGAAGTATGTAGTACAGACGATAGAACGATGGAACGAGGGTGTGGGTGTGGGAGGGGGTGATGCAAAAACCCGGGATCCGAACTGGAGCCGGAGTACGAGAGGGTAATGCTGAAAATCTATCATATCACATCAATCTGTTGAGCTGCAGCTTTAAAGAAATCTTTTGACCATATTTCAAGTCTATTCGTGTTACTAATAAATGGAGTAACTTCTTTGCGAGCGGCATCAATATTTAAATTATCAATGTTTGCAAAAAGTAAATCTATCAGATAATTACGGGTTAGGGAAGAGTGACCGGTATAATGTCCTGTTTGTCTCATGCGTTTTTCCAGATGCGCTATTTTAAGTTGCGGGTAGTGGGAAATATACCAGGCAAAATCATACCAATCACGACCTTTTACCCGGTTTTTCCATTTACGACAAAGCAAAGCATGCATTTTTCCTGCAAAAAGAGAGGGTAATGTATAGGATCGTACTGCAAATTGGACAGGGGAAAACAGATACTTCATCTCAGTATCAAAATCCGAAGGAGGATTTGTGTCAATTTCCAGTTTTATTTTGATTACCGACTGTTTGTTAATTCCCGAAAGTATTTGCTCTGAGGCATCAATCACAATAAGCTGATTATAAGTATTTCCTTTAAGAAATGCTGATTTAATTGCACTGTCTTTAGTTTTTTGTTTTGGCTCAAAAGTAATATCAAAACCATAAGCGTTTAATTCTTTTTGTAAAGCGGAAGAGTAAGTATCGAAACTGAATTTAGCAGATGGTGTCATTAACGAAAAATCCAAATCTTCTGAAAAACGATCAAGTCCATAAAGAATTCGTAGTGCTGTTCCTCCATAAAAAGCGATATGTTCAAAAAATTTAGCACGCCATAATCCAAGTAAGGCAAGAGATTGCAATAACTCCCGTAATGCAGTTAACATAGTACCGGTAGTTTCCGGCATTGGAGAAGGCAATAGGTTTTTTAGCAAATTATTCATTTTTTCTAATATCTTTTTTGCAAAAATTCTACCATCCAGGTCACCTTCCGTGTTGAATATGCCTGTACCAGGTTGATAATATTAAACTTATTAAAGTACCCGACAAGTGTATCCTCATCAATACGCAGATCTTCAAAAAGATAATCGGCGTAAGATGCCGGGGATGTTGGTTGAAAGCGTTTATCTGTCCATACTTTATCTGCCAAAGCTTTTATTGGTTCAGTGATCAACCAGTTTCCGGTATTGGATTTCTGAATTGTAGCACCGAAGGAAAAACGTTCTTGCGACAAATGTGTATAGGAAAACCCCCCCAGTGGTGTGTTGAAGTGCCGGGAGCGACCGGATGAAATTGAAGTAAGCACATCAACATATTCGGGGATTAATCCATGCCAGGCTAATGCATAATCAATACTGAGTATGGAAGGACCATATACCAGGTTGGCGAGCATTTCCCGCGATATTGGCTGTCGTTGCCAAAGGTCACCAAATACATAAAGTCCTTTTCGTACACGAATAATTTGCTCTTTTCGCAGAAGAGAAGAAACAGCATCACGTGGTTTGCTGTATTCTGCTAAAACATGCATCAATTGTGTATAATCAAAAACATCTTTTTCGATGAGTTGCCGTATATGTTCAATTGCTCTCATATTTTAACGGCTATGTCTATTAATAATGGACATAGAGTGCAAATATAGTGATTCGTTTTGGGAAAAACAAGGGAAGAGAAGAAATTTAAAATTAAAAATTAAAAAACCCGGACTCCGAACTGGAGTCGGAGACCGGGGGTATCTTTAGCAACCCGCCAAGCGGTTTGGAACCGCTAGGCGGGTATGGCATGTTTTAGTGCAGTAGTGTTATATCTCCTACTTTGGAGAATGGCTTGCCGTTGACATATTTACCTGTTACTTTCCAGATATATACATCCTGCTTCGCGAGTTTGCCTTTGTAATAGCCGTCCCATCCGAAATTGATATCATTGCTCACGAATATCTTTTCGCCCCAGCGGTTAAATATCTGAAGTTCATATTCATCAACCATTTCTTTAATTGGCGGGAAGAAGACAGTGTTTATATCCTCGCCGGTAGGTATATCGCCTCCCGGAGGTCCGTCAGGTTTTGGCCTGAATGCTGTTGCAAACTGAAGCTCGCCGGCGGGCTCAACTGTTACAGCCGGTGATAAGATATATGTATCGGAACAACCTTCGTCTGTGTAAGAATGCAGTGTTACATCAAACACTCCTTCTTCCATGTATTTATGGAATGGTTCGAACAGATGTGAGGTATCACCATCACCAAACTCCCATACCCAGGAATCTGCATCTTCTGACAGGTTAAGACACCTTATTGATTCATCATTTACATAAACAAGTTTCGGAATTACATTAAGATAAGAATTTGGTGTCTGATACGATTCAACTACTCTTGTAAACTCATCTATTCCACCGGCACCTTTTACTATCAGCCTGACAACAAAGGCACCAGCTTCATAGTATGTGTAAGTCGGATTCTCTGATGTTGATGAACTTCCATCACCAAAGTCCCAGTAATATGTATCAGCAAACTGAGATGTATTATTAAGAGTAACCGTCCATGGCATACATCCTGATTCCACTTCGTCAAAATTAGCAACCGGTGGTGTGGGAGTAATTGTTATATAACCGCTGGCATCATCTGAACATTTCTCATTACTCACGGTCAAACTAATTTTATATGTACCGGGATAGCCATAGGTGTGTTCCGGATTCGCTTCCACGGAAGTGGTACTATCACCGAAATCATACAGATAATCCCAGTTGCCGCTATTTGTCAGATCAGTTATTGTAACGGTAGCATTCGGGAATACCTGGTTTGCCGGAGTAGCTACAAAGGCAGCAACAGGTGACGGGTAAACCACAACCTCTTTCTGCGAACTGGAAGAACATGCATAGAACGACTCGGCTGTAAGTGTAACCGTGTATGTTACCGGACCGTTTGTAGTATTTCTGAACACATGGTTTGCAACATTGCCGGTATATTCGGAATCTCCATCACCATAATCCCAGAAATAGGTTGAACCACCGGGTTGTGCAGCCAGTGTAGCTGTTGCACCATGGCATACAGTATCAGGAGTCAAACTGAATTCAGAATCCACTTCCGGATAAACTGTAATGACCTGTGTCATACTGTCACTGCAACCATTAACCGATTGAGTAACTAATTTTACACTATAGTATTGAATACTTATCGTCTGGTTAACAAACTCATGATTCACATCAGTAGTTGTTTCTGTTGGTGAACCGTCTCCAAACGTCCATTCATAACTTACTGCATTCGCCGAATTGTTTGTGAAGGTTGTAGTAAGCGGACTACAATCACTGTTATTATCAACACTGAATAATGCATTTGGATTATCATTTACTACAACCACTGCATCTGATCCCAAACATCCGTTATCATCAATTACCGTATATGTCAGGTTGAATTCACCGTTAAGCGAGTAGTTAAATACAGGTGTCTGGATACTCGAGTTATCAAGAGGACCAACCATACCCGACCATAAGTGTGATGAATAAGTGCCGGATCCTCCTGACGGATTTCCATCAAGTTGCAGATCATGCCCACCACATACCAATATGGTATCAGGTCCACTGTTTATATCGGCAACCGGATTAGAATTCACAGTTATTACAACATCCGTAGTGTCACCAATACAACCGAATCCGCTTATTGGTACTACCTTGTAAGTAGCCGTTTGGGTACTTCCGCTGGTATTATCAAAGATATCGCTTATATAGGTTGACGGTCCTGCCGTACCACCTGTCATTCCACCTGTATTAGTTGGTGCTACCCAGTTAAAGTTAGTACCTGCAACTCCATTTGTAATGGATAATGCCAGACTGGTATAGGCTCCGCTACATACTGTTTCTGTCAATCCGGTTGTCATTACCGGCTCCGGATAAACAGTATGGGTTATCTGCTTCATATCACCTGCACATCCTGCTGCACTTACCGGTACAATATCATATACCACGGTTGCAGCTAACGAACTTGTATTGGTAAATATATCATGTTGTATCGCATCAGCAGAAAGCCCGGTACCAACAGTTGCATTAGCAGCATCGGCAGTAAGGTTAGCATCCACTGTTATCAGCTCAATGTTATATGATGCAGCAGCCACGCTTGAACTTGCCACTGATAGTACAATTCCTGTGTTGCTGCAGACTGTTTTATCCAGCGAGGCGTCAAGAACAGGCTGCGACCTGATTGTCAATACAATGGACTCAGGAGTACCGGCGCATAAGTCAATATAGGGGGTGACCAGGTAGGTTGCAGTGCCGTCTACTCCCATTGTATTGGTAAAAATATCCGCAATATTAGCAGCAGATGCTGAAGATCGTTCACTGCCTCCGGTAAAATCGGGATCGACCGGATCGAGAACCGGGGCTAACCAGGTAAAGACCACCCCATCAACCGGATTGATGAAGTTTTCAAGGTTTATATGGTAATTAGTTGCATTCCCTGAACATAAATCAGAGGTCTGACCTGGCACAATAACCGGTTCGGGTTTAATGTTCACTATGACATTCTGAATATTGCTGCATACACCTGCGGTAAGAGTGTACTGGTAAGTTACTCCTATCGGGATATTGGTGATATTTACCAGTGTTTCATTCGGATTATCGATTCCCGAAGTCGGGCCGGCAGGCGTTATTCCTGCAACAACTGCTCTGTTCCAGTTAAAGGTTGTGCCGGCTGTCAGACTTGAAGGAGTATAGCTGAATAGTGTGTTGCTGCAGACATCAGGAGGTGTCAGTGAGCTTGTCAGCACCGGAGTCGGATTGACCGTAATCGTGAAGGTCTTAGATGGTCCCGTGCAGTCCCGAGATCCAAAATTAAAGGTGGGAGTCACCGTGATGGTGGCGGATATCGGGAAAGTATTGGTGTTGACAGCTATAAAGGCAATATTTCCTGTCCCGTCTGCACCCAGTCCGATATCTGTATTGATGTTGGTCCATGCATATGAAGTTGTACCCCCGGAATTAAGTGTTGCAAAAGTTACCGAGCCTGGTGATCCGTTGCAAACTATAAGGTCTGCAGGTTGAACTACCTGTCCTGTTGGATTAACCGTGATAGTAAATATTTTCGCCGGTCCCGGACAGCTTGTCCCTCCGTTAGTAAATGTTGGAGTCACTGTTATTGTCCCTGTTATCGGCCAAGTTCCGGCGTTGGTGCCGGTGAAAGAAATGTCTGTCCCGCTGGCTGCCAAGCCTATGCCGGTATTGTTGTTGGTCCAGGAATATGATGTTGTTCCACCTCCGTTCACTGTTGTGAAATCAACCGTTGCTGTACTGTTGTTACATATAACCGTGTTTAAAGGCTGGGTTACCTGTCCGGTTGGATTTACTGTAATGGTAAATATCTTTGAAGTACCTGTACAACTTACGGATCCATAGCTAAAAGCTGGGTCGACTGTGATAGTTGCTGTCACAGGGACTAATCCTGTATTGACAGCTGTAAAAGATGGTATATTACCTGTTCCGCCGGCTCCAAGACCTATCGAAGGATCATCGTTGCTCCACGAATAGGTTGTGGTCCCTACGGTATTGGTTGTAGTGAAGTTAATTGCTGTTGTAGCGGAATTGTTACATACAACCTGGTTTGATGGTTGATCAACCTGCGCTGTGGGATTGACAGTGAAAGTGAAATTCTTTGCAGGACCCGGGCAGTCTACAACACCATCCGAATAGACCGGAGTAACACCTATTGTTGCAACTACAGGTGCAGTACCTGTATTGCTTGCGGTAAACGATAATAAATCTCCTGAGCCGGATGCCGCCAGCCCAATCCCTGGTGCCGAATTAGTCCAGTTATAGGTTGTCGTTCCTCCAATATTTGTGGTTGAGAAGTTAACTTCAACCGTATTATTTCCGTTACATAAGACCTGGTCCGATGGCTGTTCTACCTGTCCCGACGGATTATATACTACTGTTACATCATTGTTTGTAGTGCAGAATGCTCCGTTTTCCACTGTCCATTTGAAAATGTACGTACCATACTGGGTTACTGTTGCAGTGGCGTCTGGTGTGTTTATTGTCGGGGTGAATGTAACACCAGCAGGTCCGCTTACAAGAGACCATGTTCCGCTGCCCACTGCAGGTGTATTACCTGCCAGGGTTGCCGCAAATGTTCCGCACAGATGCTGTTCGGTTCCTGCATCTGCAGCCTTTTCAAATGTAATTGTCACATTCTCGTCGGTGCTGCAAAATATACCATTGGCAATTGTCCATTTTAAAACATATGTACCGTAATCTGATACTGTTGCAGTTGCACCGGGAGTATTTGCATTGGGACTGAAAGTCACTGTCCCCAGGCCGCTCACCTTTGTCCATGTTCCTGTGCCGGCTGCAGGGGTATTGCCGGCCATGACAGCTAACAATGTTCCGCAAAGATTCTGGGCAGAACCTGCTGCAGCAATCTTTTCATAAGAGACTGTGATATCGGATGAACTGGAACATACACCGTTCACTTCTGTCCATCTCACTACATATGCTCCGTAAGTGTCTGCTGTTGCAGTTACTGATGGTGTGTTGACATCAGGGGCGAAGGTGATGGTTCCGGGACCGCTCACCTGCGACCAGGTTCCTGTCCCGATACTTGGTATCGCATTAAGATCCGTAAACAGGGGTCCTTCAAAAGCCTCAGATCCGGCATTTGCGCCAGGTTGCTGATAAACTGTAAACGATTCGGTAAGGATGGGTAAAAGGGTGAAAATATTGCCACAAATATCTCTTACCTCCAATATGTCATATTGGTAAGAGCCAACACCAAGCGGACCCAGGTCATAATTTGTGCCGCTTGTATAATTTGGTATTGTTTGCGTAGCACCACCATTTAATTTATAATCTACAATATACGGGGGGCGCCTCCCGTAATTTCTACATTCAGCCAGTTAGTTGTAACACCGGCGCAGCCGTCACCGCTTGTTGTAAGAGTCGCCGCTGATATTACAGTACCTATTTCAATTGTGATATCATCGTTTACAGCAGGACATATCCCGGTAGGATTGTCTGTTGTAAGTGTCAGGGTAACAGTATGTGCAGCCCGTTCATCGGCATGCGGAGTATAAACTGCATTAAGAGTTGTATCATTTGGATTGTATGTTCCCAGGCCTCCTGTCCATGTGGCAGATAATGCTCCTCCGCCTATGGTTCCTGCCAGGGGTACTGTACCCATAGCACAGATAGACTGATCAGGTCCGGCATTAACTACTGCCTCATGGCTCCATTCTATCAGCCTGGTATCGCCGGCATCACTCCCGGTACAGGCTCCTGATCCTGTTAGTGACAGTGTAGCAACAAAGCTTCCTGAGGTAACTGTTGGTGTAAATGTTGACAGTGCAGGATCCATATTTTGAGTCCATGTCCCCTGAGCTTCACCTCCCGACCACACTACTGAAATTGCCGATCCGCCACGTGTTGCTCCTGTCATTAAGATAGGATCAAGCGGAGTCGGTGTACAAATAGTTACAGGTGGTCCGGCATTAGCTGTGGGAATTCCGTCAATTGTTAATAATGCTGCGTCCGATTTAAATGCACAACCGCCCTGTCCCTGCGGGGTTTTCATTTCAAGTCTGTATAAATTCCCGTTCAATGTGATCGAAGGAGCTGTAAGTGTAAGAGTATTTGTAAAGGCCCCATCATATGGAGGAGCTTCTCCTGTTTCAGAAAATGTAAGTCCCCCATCCGTACTGGTTTCCCAGTGCCATGTTGCAATATTTTCAGTAGTAGTGGCAAAAAAGACTGCATCCTCACCTTCACATATGGTCTGGTCGATAGGCTGGGTAACATTCAGCAGAGTATGAACCGTAACGCGTAAAGTATCAGACTGGTCGCTGGGGCAAAAAGTTGGTGCAGGACCAATTGCAACAGCTCTGAATAAACCAGACTCTTCAACCTTGCTTACTATAAGAGTGTCGCTTGTCCGGCCGGGTAAAAGCGCACCGTTCAAATACCACTGGTAACTGGTTACTGCAGGAGGTTCTGATGTGGATGCAGTAATTATATAGGATTCCGGAGGTTCAACACCGAAACAGATGTCATTTTTATTATCTCCATCAATAGTTGGCGTGTTGGGCTTTTGACTAATTGTCAGGTTAACTGTGGTTGCAAAGCTCTCGCATAACAGGCCTGATGACTCTCTGTCGGTAACATAATAATCATAGCTGCCAGGCAGTGTTTCAGTCGGAATGTACGTAATTCCTGTTCCGACAGGTGTTGTAAGTCCTGCATCGGAATACCATGTAATTGTTCCTGTTGGGACACTGGTCACTGTAAGCGTCTTGTCATCATCAATGCAGACTGCCCTGGAAGGAGCCGTGGGAGCAGTAGGTGCCGCAACAACCTCTATGTCAACAAAGGTAGAGACATAATCAGCATCGTCCCAGTTACATTTGTTCCAGTTCTTCAGGTAAACCCTGAAGTACTCTCCTGACTGGCAGGTGGCCGGTATTGTTATGGACTGGCTGAGTGAAGTAGACCCGTAGGGATCCGGTGTGCCTCTTCCGCTTGCCTGTGGAGCATTCCCAAGAGTTGCAATATCAACTGTTCCGTTTATAGTATTGGTAATAGCTCCCAAAGGATCCTGGCCGTAGAGCCACTCAATATTCCTTGTATCGTCGTTTGGATCAGGGGTCAACCCTCCCGGTAAAACGGGATTTTGGCAGTTCCATGTACTGTTATCGCGAAGAGTTATAATGGTCTCGGTTTCCTCACAAACCTGTATTACAGGGTTACCTGTTGCATTATTTACAATACTCAGCACACCGTCTCCGTCGGATGGAATATCTCGGCCATGAACAGCAGCTACATATTGTACCGATCTGCTCTCACCACAAGTATTTTGTATCGAATTTGTGAAGACATAGTTACAGTTGGTTATTGTCGAATAAACATGTTGCCTCAGTGCAAGTGGCGGGATTTCATAATTAACCGATGATGTAAAATTTGTAACAGGGGTTCCATCACCCCAGTCAATTGTCCATGTTGTGCCTTTTAATATCCCGGAGTTGGGAGGATCAAGCAGGACAACCTGGAATGTTGTTGATGTTCCTATATTGATACAGAGTTGAGGCTGGGAAAATCCTGTAAGGATGTCGATTGATGGGCAATTATCCGTAGTAAATGTAAGTTTTTGAGTAGTACCAAAAGCGGTTTCTGCCAAATTTTCAGTAACTATATGAACTGAATGAAATGTGCCTGGGAACAGATTTTCGGCTAATCGGGTAATTACCGTGCCTATATCACCAGCTGTATAAATGGCAGAACCACCTCCGCAGAAAGATGAATGGGGGTCATCATCATGCCATAATTTTATATTAACAGGAGCAACAGCAGGGCCATCATATGGAAATATTACCCAATATATAGTTCCGGCACCATCAAGCTCAAAATTCAGATCTACATTAATAGCGGTAAGATTGGAATATGATGGATTTGGATCAGGATGAGGAGGAACCCAATTTGGTTGCTCATACAAATTTATAGAAGTAAGTGCTGTAATAGAAATTACTGCAAAAAGGGTGACAAGTTTTTTGGTAATATTGTTTTTGGAAGTCATGGCGTTATGTTTTTATATTTTTGCTATTGATTGTTATCTGTTTAGCCTTTTGTTATATAATTGATAATAATTTTTAAGAGTTTATTTGTTTATAAGTTGATGAGTTTAGTTGTTTGAAAACTTACTTCTAAACTTATAAACTCCTCAACTCATAAACTTTTCAATACTTCTAATTTCTTTGTTCAACCTTTATTATTTTTTTATTAACATTATGTTTCCGAGCTTTGTGAAACTCTGTCCGTTGCTATATTTACCACGTGCTTTCCATACGTAAACACCCTGTGCTGCGAGGCGGTCGTTTATATAACCATCCCAACCAACGTTTATTTCTTTGCTTTCGAAGATCAGTTCTCCACGGCGGTTGAATATACTTAAATGATATTCGACTACACCTTTATATACGGGGTGAAATACATCATTGTTTGGTAAACCGGGGGTATAGTATCCGTTTGTTGGTCCGTTTGAGTTAGGGGTAAAGGCGTTTGGGAATTGGATGGTGGTGGGGGAGTGGGGGTTTGGTTGGTGAAGAGTGAGTCGATGTTGGGCCAGGGGTCGGGGGACTGGTTACTGGTTTCTGGTTACTGGTTGGGTTTTGGGTATGGGGTTTGGGGTGTGGAGTTGCGAGTTTATGGGTACTGGGTACTGGGTTCTGGGTGCTGGGTGATATGTGTTTGATGCTTGAAATTGATTCCTGAGTTTCTGTTTTCGTTGTAACTATGGCTGAGGAAGAGAGTTTCTGGGTATCCACCTTCGTCACCACTATGGTGGACGACGTGGCATCCTGTGTACCAGGTACTGGCTTCTGACTTTTGATTTCTTGCTTCCGGCTTCCAGCTTCCAGCTTCCGGCTTTCCTTCTGTGTTGTTACTTCATTTGGTTCTGCCTGAGTTTTCTGTATGGTTGTTATAACCGGAGTTTCGGTTGTTTTATTTATAGTAATTTCTTTTGTTTCCTGATTGTTTTCAATTGCAGGTTTGGTTAATAGTAAAACTCCGGTGGTTGTAAAGGCGAGGATGGCGGTTACGTAGTAAGCGTTCAATGTAGTAGGGGTGAAGGTGAAAAAGTTTCTCCAGGCAAGTTTTGAAGAAATGCTTTTCCATAGTCCTGATGAGGGTTCTACGCGGAAATTGTTAAAACTTTCGCTGTAGAGTTGTTCGATATTTTTTGGTTTTTTATTCACGTTTGGTAAACTGTTATTATTCGTTAATTCTGCTTGTATTGTCATGACCTGGATAGGGTTGCAATGGTTGCATTGATTCGTCAAATTTTTTAATAAAAAATGTATTGTTGCGTTATAGAATTACGTGTTATGAATTAACTTTCATTTTAGGAGCTTTCATTTTTTAAGCATTCGGGTTGTCTTGGGAGATTGCTTCGTCGTTTCACTCCTCGCAAAATCCTTTTTCACTTAAAAAATTATGTTTTTCGCTTCATTCAAGCAGCTTTTGTTGCTACCGCAATCTGCGCCAAGTGGGTCCCAGTCTCCGGATGTCAATGCCGGTAAGAAGAGAAGAGTTGAAATACAGGGGTTAATGATTCGAAAACCCCGCCAGTGGTTGCAAACCCTGGCGGTGGTTTTAATGGAAAATTGTTTCAATGGAAGTCCATACTGCGTTGGAATTTCAAATTTCTTCTAAGAGCTATCATTTTTTAAATCAAACTTCAGTTTTTCAGGATCCT
>Ga0208905_1000240_pt1 | contig 27831 bp, 17 predicted proteins | sample AntAceMetag02UKS_FD_184776 | JGI IMG/M metagenome (GOLD analysis project Ga0208905, IMG submission 184776) | Saline lake microbial communities from Ace Lake, Antarctica - Antarctic Ace Lake Metagenome 02UKS (SPAdes) (version 2) | ecosystem: Environmental > Aquatic > Non-marine Saline and... | reverse complement strand
TAAAGGGAAAATATTATATTTTGTTGATGCTATGACGAGCAATACGCCTGATTCAATAAAGATAGGATATACATGGTCTCAACTTGAATGGGTTAAAAAAAACGAACCTAATATCTGGGCTTTTTTTATAAATAAAGAGGTCTTATATTCTACTGATAAGAAAGTGTTTGACAAATTTATATCTGACGGACCTTTTACCTCGTCTTTTTCACAAGATTCACCTTCAAGAACAGGTTGCTGGATTGGATGGCAGATAGTTCGCTCTTATATGAAAAACAATAAACAAGTATCTCTTAAAAATTTAATGTCTGAAAATGATGCACAAAAAATTCTGACTAAATCAGGATACAAACCGCGATAAACGGAGGTTTATCTTAATTTTTTTATAAAAGATTCTATTCTTTCAATAAATTTTTTCATATCTTTTTGCATATCAATTACATCGGATTTACTAAATTCTATAAATGGAGCATAATCTCCATCAGTTCTATTTTTAAAAGCATCACGCAAAATCTTGCCAAATTTATTTTCTATCAATCCCGATTTGATAAATGTCTTATTAAACCAACCAATTAATTGTAAATGCTTTGAAGATTGGAAATTATATTTAAGAGCAAGTGCATTTAAACAATAAAATATGCCATAATAGATTCTATTTACAGCAACTGTTAATAAATCAGCAGCTATTAATTGTTCAACCTCTAATATTACCTTTTTTGCCTGATTGAGACGATATTCAATCAGGACTTGTCTATCTTTATCATTAATCATGCGTGGAGTCCTTCCTTTAATGCTGTTTTAAATATCGGATGCTTACCTCTTAATCCAACTTTTAATTCATTTTCAGAAATTATTTGTGTATCAAGAAAAATGTCATATTTTAAATCAAAGTCATAGCACAAATCGTTAATTAACCGTTTTATTTTTCTATTGTAATTGCTTTTTAGTACAATTAACACATCATAATCAGAGTCAGGTTTAGAGTTTCCTTTAATTTGAGACCCAAAAAAAACAATATCTGAAACATTTCCGTCCAAATGTATATTTAAGTGTTGTTTTATTTCCTGAGCAAGTATTTTTATATCCATTTCTTAACTTTTTATTATTTAATCAAAAATATCAAAATTTCAGGAATTGAAAAAATTGCTATAATTACTTATCGTAATAGTGTTTTACAGGTCAGTCATTCAATTGTAAATTCCGTCAGGCAATTGCCTGACCTGACGGCATTTACCCCGTAGGATATATCCTACGGGGTTTATCGTAACTGATACAAAATACAAAAATATAAAAAAATTATAAATAAAGTAAAAAATATTGGTTCTTCGGTAAAATTTGTGGGAGAAATGTTATAATGAAACATCTATATTTCGGCTTTGCTCAATAACCATGCCCAAAGAGAATTACGATTTTATCAGGCAATTGCCTGATGGACACACTTGTGCCGAACAACGTCATCCTGAACTTGTTTCAGGGTTGTTGAAGTATCGGTCAGTCGCCCGACTGATAAGTTTTGATATTACGAACAGACACCAATTAATGTCTGTCTATAAAATAAGTGTTTAGTTCAGAATGTTCGAGTTCGAGGCTTGCGCAGTCTTGAAAATCAGGAGTTTACTTTTGTAAATGACTGATTTGAAAGACAAGCATAACAAAGAAATCTGACATTATGAACAAACACTAATTAATGTTTAGCCCTTTGTCTTATAGCTTCATAAAGTATTATTCCTGTTGCTACTGAAACATTTAACGATTCTATCTTTCCTAATATTGGTATTTTTACAATATTGTCAGATACTCTCAAATATTTTTGAGATATTCCATCTTTTTCAGAGCCAATGATTATAGCTGTTGGTATTGTAAAATCAATAGTGTTGTAATATACGTCAGATTTTTCAGTACAGGCAATAATTTGTAATCCGCTGTTTTTCAAGAAGTTAAAAGTATGTATAAGATTATCTTCTCTGCATACAGGTATTTTGGCTAAAGCTCCGGCAGAGGTTTTTATGGCATCAGCGTTTATTTGTGCTGTTTCTTTTGTTGGAACTATAATGGCATCAACATTGGCACACTCAGATGTTCTTGCTATTGCTCCCATGTTTCTAACATCTGTAATTCTGTCAAGAATTAATATCAGAGGATTTTTGCCTTGTTCATATACAAAAGGTAATATGTTTTCAATATGTTGATATTCTATTTCTGATATAAATCCAATTACACCCTGATGATTTTTTGGTGTTATATTGTTTAATTTCTCAACAGGAACATATTGACAAGGAATTTTATATTTCTGTATCAAAAAATTTAAATCAAAAAAGTTTCTGCTTTTCAGCCCTTTTTGTATAAGTAATTTGTCAATTTCTCTTCCTGATTTTATTATCTCAATTACAGGTCTTATGCCAAAGATGATATTTGTTTTTTTCAATGTATATATTTTTTTAAAATTTATTATTTATTTTGATGTTATTAATCTTGAGTCCGCTCCGAAAAGTAGATATTTACTTATTTGTCATACTGAACTTGTTTCAGCATCTTTTGATATTATTGAAATTAGAGATTCCGAACTAAATTCGGAATGACACAATTTTGACTTTTCGGAGTGGACTCATACTTGTAAAATTATCTTCTCCATATTTCAACAGCTTTATACCAGCTATCTTTAAGTGCAGGCACTCTGTTTAGAAAGTAGTCATTATCAGCAAAAGGGTTATCAATTTTAATAAAATTAAAGTTTATTGACCTCATATTACCTGCTACGCCATATATCCATGTCTCTGTATCAGAAGTTTTATAAACTACATTTGGTGGTCCGTAAATTATATAAATAATTCCTTTATCAGTTTTCCATCCTTCCAGATAAGACGAAAATAATATGTTAGCATCCTGAACTCTGTTGTAAAATTTTTTAATCATTTTTGTTGCACGGTCAGGATTCCCAGAGTTTTCAATCCAAAAGTTATCAACAGCAAGTTTTTTGTTTCTTGAAGAGATAAATTTGTTATATTCTTTTTGTGTTGTAAGATATCTAAGTGGTTCCAACAAATGTTTTGGTGTTCTTGTTTTTGGAAAACCATTATAAAATCTAAAAAGTGTTAATCCGTATCTAACAGTTGTATCTGTTCTGAAATGATAGAATCCTTGTTTTGATAAATTAATGATATTTGTTTTTCCTTTACTTAAATCAATAATAAAAGTGCTGTCAGCTTTGTAAACAAAATGTGGTGGTTCAAAAGATAAAGCAAAAGGTGGAAGGGCAATAGGGAAAGTTCTGTTGTAATAATTTACATATAATTTTTTGCTTGCAGTATCTCTGTAAGTGATTTTAAATTTAGTATATTTATCAATGGTATAAGAAAATAATGGTGAGTCATCAACTGTTTTTACAATAAAATTTTGACGATTAAAATAATTGCCTTTTGAGATATTTATAAATGTATTTGATGATGTTTTTTTATTTATATCAGTTAAAATAATTTTTAACAGATAATTTTTATTGTAAATGGCTTTAAAGTTTAAACTGTCAAGGATTACATAATTTAATTTATAATTGGTGCTGTCTTTTATGTTTACAGAGTTGCTGTCAATAATTTGTTTGGATTCAAAAGATTCAAATAGTTCATATTTTAGTTTAATATTAGCGAAGTATTTATCTTCACCCGCGGGTTTTGTATAAAGAAAATTTGAAGTATTTATCTTGTAATATAATGTTGAACAGGTATCGGATTTATGAAATACAATATATTGGGCTGTTGGCAAATTTAATTTGGTCTCATAGATATAAGACAAGTTTTGATTACTTATCTGTGTTATAGAACAACCAATAAATAGAGATGATATAATAAAGAAAAATAAATAAAGTTTAATTTTCATTTTTTCCTTCAATAAAGTTTATTTCTCTTGTTGTTGTAAATTGGTTAGGCAATATTTTAGATGTTTTTGCCCCTAATTGTTTAATGTTTTCAGATCTTTTAATAAGATTGCCTGTTCCTGACGATAGTTTATTTTCTGCTTTATCATAAGTTCCCTGCACAGTTTTAATCTGGTCTCCAACTTTTTTAAAATCTTCTAAAAACGAAACAAATTTGTCATACATATCACCTGCTTGCTGGGCTATTTTTATTGCATTTTTATTTTGTTTCTCTTGTCTCCATAATGATTCAATAGTTTTAAGAGTTGCAAGCAATGTAAAAGGAGTTACAATAATTACTTTTTTATTATATGCAAATTTAAGCAAATCATTTTCATTTTGCAGAGCAATATCAAGAGAAGGAGCAATAGGCAAAAACATAAGAACAAAATCAAGAGAATTTTCAACAGTATTTTGATAGTTTGCTTTACTCAATTCTTTTACATGATTTTTTATTGATTCAATATGTTTTTTTAAATGTATTTTTTTCTCTTCTAAATTATTTGTATTTACATAATCATTGTAAGCGTTTAATGAGACCTTTGAGTCAACAATAATATTTCTGTTTTCAGGCAAAAGAATAATAACATCAGGACGAATTAAAACGCCTTGTTTGTTTCTTATAGATTCTTGTTTTTTATATTCTATACTTTTTTCTAAACCGGACATCTCCAACGTCCTGTCTAAAATCATTTCACCCCAATCACCCTGAGTTTTAGATTCTCCTTTTAATGCTTTAGCCAAATTATTAGCTTCTTTACTTAATTTTTCATTGTTTTTAGATAAATCTTCTATCTTTGTTTTTAAGCTGGCACTGTTTATTCTCCCTTCGTTATGTGTCTTTTCTACTTTTTCTGAAAATTCCTTAATTCGTTCTTTTAAAGGATTTAAAATATTACCAATTTTTTCCTGATTAAGATTTGTAAATTCTTTTGAGTTTTGTTTTAATATATTATTCGCGATATTTTGAAATTCAACAGTAAATTTTTTTTGTATCTCTTCTAACTCTTTTTTTTGTGTATTAAGTTTGTCCTGAATATTTTCATTTTCTGTTTCTTTTTTCCCTAACCGAACTCTTAAATCTGCTGAGTAATTTTGCTCTTTTTCTAAATCTGTTTCTAAGTTTTCTTTATTTTCTTTCAAATTATCCCGTTCATTTTGAAATATGCTTTTTTCTTTATCAAGATTAGTTTTTTCTTTATTAAGGATAGATAATTTATTTTTTGTAAAAACCCATGTGATGAAAAATCCAATGACTAAACCTGTTATAATGTATAATGCTTCCATATTAGTTAATTTTTTTGTTTAGCAAATATAAATAAAATAAAGTATTACAGTATCAGTTTATTTATTTTTATTTTTCTGATACAAATAATTTTCGTTTATATATCATAACTTGGGTTATTATAATAATCATGATAAAAAAACAAAAATTTAATATTATTATAATTATCGTTTAAATGTTGTATATTTACACTGATTTAAGAAAATTGATTAATCTACCTGTGCCGTTGGCACGGCAGACAGGCAGGCTCTGCAATTTCCTCTATTAAGAAGTAAAAAAATGAACTTAGCCGAAAGCGATTTCAGCTAAGTTAATTTTTAAAATCCACCTAAAATTATAATACATAACAAAGATGAATACTATCGTAAAATTTGAGGAAGTCGGAAAAAAGATTATTGAGATTAGAGGGAAAAAAACCATTCTGGACAGTGATGTGGCAGCTCTATATTCTGTTGAAACAAGAGAGATAAATCAAGCGGTCAAAAATAATCCCGACAAATTTCCTAAAGGATATATATTTATACTCACTAATGACGAGAAACAGGAGGTTATCAAAAATTTTGATAACCTTGCAAAAATAAAATTTTTCCCTCAACCACCAAAGGCATTTACCGAAAAAGGTTTATATATGCTCGCAACTATTCTTAAAAGTAAAAGAGCAACGCAAACAACCCTTGCCATCATTGAAACATTTGCAAAGATTAAAAATCTTTCAAGAAATATAAAAGAGTTGTCAAATGTGACTGATGAACAGAAAAAGAAGGACATCATGCGAAAAAGCGGTGAAATCATTACCGAAATTTTCGATGACGACCTTAGTTTAAATGAAACCGAAACAACAATAGAATTAAACTTTGCGGTATTAAAATTCAAACATACTATAAAAAGAAAATGATTAAAAAACAATTTTGTTAGCTAAAAAAGTGTCTCGTCCTGAAATAGGTTTACACAAAAAGTGTAAAAACGAATAAAAAAAAGTAAACTTAATTTTATAATTTTGTGTCTAATGCACTTTTTATATAATCTATTGATATACAGCCACTAACACCAACAGAGTTAGAGGATACTGATTCACTTATAATTGTATAAAACTTTTTAATATCTAGTCCAAACAGTTTAAGTCCCTGAGGTATGGTCTTTATATGATTCTCTAAGTCCTTAGTTATTTTACTGTATGGAGATAATTCAAAAGATGCAATACCTATAACTTTATCATCTTTTGGCTCTTTACCCATAAGTATTACAGGACTACCTGAATTTCCTTTGTTTGTAGGTATATCAATCCATGCTGTTTTTACAGAATCCTGATATACAATATAATTAGTATTAACATATTTTGTTGATAACATTCCAACAGAGACAATCGGCTGGTCAATGCCGGCAGGAAATCCTGACAGATATAAATTTGCTCCTTCATAAGCATCGGCGAAACTGCCAAGAGCAAGAAATTTAAACTTTTTTAAAGATTTTATTTTTAATATGCAATAATCTTTTGTGTATGCTTTATGAATTTTTTCTTGCGTATTCAAATATTTAGAGACCTTGGCAGAGAGTTTTGTCCCGTCATAAAATTTAACTTCAATTGATGATGATATTTTGGCTCCGGCATTGCTCACATTATCTATTGTGCCATTTGTAATGTCTATTTTATGAAATGAAGTTTGTTTGTTCTTAACAACATTAAAGCATGTTGCTATCAAGCCATCTTCAGATATAACAAAGCCGGTTCCTGCAACTTCTCCGTTTACAATAATTTGTACTGTCGCATTTTTTACTCTGTTAATTCTTTCATGCATTGACGACTGTTGTTTGTCTGCTGTCTGTGCAAAAGATTGACAACCAAAAATTAAATAAATGATGACTGATAAATATATTTTTTTCATTTGTTTTAATATTTTTATATTTCAAGAAAATTCAGTTAAAAAATTAAAAATTAGCAATTACAAACTTACATAAAATTTTAAAAATAATTAACCACCCCAAAATGGATTTTTGCAGATTTGAAATATATAGGGTTATTAAATTGTTTTCCAAGAGCATAATTAATAGAGAATATCCCTATTTTTGTTTCAAAACTAATTCCAGCACCAAAGCCATAAGGTCTGTCGCAACTCACTTCAGGCGGATTAACAGATTTGTTTTCATAATATGCCCCATTCCAAAAAAGATATATGTAAGAATTTTGTTCTAACAGATATCTGTATTCAATATTTAAAATTGAATATAATGAAGCATTAATAGATTCTTCGTCAAAACCTCTAAGTGTTTTTAATCCTCCGATTCTGTAAAGTTCATTTTCAAAAAGATTTGGATTATCAATAATTGCACTTTTTATATTAATAAAGATTGTATTTTTTTGAAACAAAGGTAAAAACACACCAAAATCAGATTCTATTTTATATTGTGTTGTTGATAATTTTAATTTGTCATATATATCAGGGTTTATTTTATCATTTTTTTTAATATTTTTATTCCCTGCAGCTGCCGAGAGTTTTATTTGATAACCTTTTCTTGGGTTGAGACCATAGTCAAGTTTTTCATTATTTAGTTCTAAGCCGTAAAACATTGTCGAAATATCAGCATAAGAAGGTAGCACAGTTATATTTTTCAATCCCGTAGTGCTAACTAATGAAGATTTACGATTGTCTAAAAAAACTTTTATATAATTATTCCCTTTAAATAAATACTGAATACCAATATTAGAATTTATATTAAGATAAGAAGTATCTTTTTTGTAAATAGAAAATTTAAAGTCAATGCCAAAAGGAGTAGATAAGATAAAAGGCAAGACAAAATTAGTTTTTAAGTTTTGAGTGTTTTGTTCTATTTTACGCCAGTTAAAATCAATTAGTTCTCCTTTTCCAAATGAATTGAGCAATTTTAAATGAACATCACCATTTAGCAAAATTTTTCCTGTCCTATTATTAGGTAAAACACCTAAAATGCCATTAAACTGGCTAACATTTTTTTTATCTATATAAAGCAAAATTTTTGCATCATTTTTTACAAATATTATATCAATGGGTTTTGTTTTTTTAACAAATTGTAATTCTTTTAATCTGGTATTTATTTTGTTTATTTTTGATTCATTATAAATATTTTTTGGTTTTATTCCTAAATAAGAGTAAAGATAGGTATTAGAAATTTTTGCATTTCCTTTAATAATAATGCTGTCAATATTAATTTTAAGATTTTTATTAAGATTTAAACTTGCCTGTAAACAGTTTGAATCAATGCTTATGCTGTCTAATTTAATTAAAGCAAAAGGATAGCCATTGTTTTCACAAAAAATAAGTATTTTTTCAATTAAAGTTCGTATCTCTTTATATTGAAAAACTTTGCCTGCTTTAGGTGAATAAAAATTTTCTTTATAGCCAACTTCACTAAGTAATGTCTTATCAACATTTCCTTTATTAACAGATGCTAATGTATATTTGTTTCCGACAAACAGATATGCAGATAAATTTAATGAATCTTCAATAATACTGTCAAATCTTGCAGTTATATATGAATTATTGTAAAGCCAAAATAAAATATTTTTTATTTCTTTTTCTCTTTCTGTTTTAGTATAAAAATGCTTTTTATAATTTAATTTCTTAATCATTTTATTGTCTTTATCACTATTGTTTTCTAATGATAAAGTATAGTTTTGCGCATTTAATTTAAAAACAAAACAAAAAAGCAGAATGAATAATATGTAAATAATTTTTTTCAAAAATATTTTTTTTTGTTTATCCTTGTATATCAGATGTTTATATAAATTTAAACTTTAATATTTATAAATAATTGATATTTTTTTTTATTATTTATAAAATAAAAACTAAATTTGCAAAAATTTTTTGATTATCTATAAAGAACTTAAATTTTGAAGTAAAATTATGAAAAAAGTTTTATTATTGTTTGTTACAGTATTATTTTTATTAACTATGTTTTTATCTTCATGCAGGACAAACAGAATAACAAGAGAGCCACCATGTCCTGCCTATGCTTATTCAGGAGCACATAATGCTAATATTCAAAAATAAAATCTATGGGTCAGGCATCTGATTGATTTTTATTTTTTTATTATAAGTGATTATAATCTTTGATTTGTAATTTTTTTTTATCTTTATAAATTATTCGTCCTTAGGCAGATAATTAATTACAAATAATGCGAAATATAAGTATAAATATAAAACTATTATTAATATCTATTCTTCTTTGTTTTTGCTTTTATTCTTATTCTCAGGATACAACAAGCATTGAGCAGGTAAAAGTTTTATACTATAAAGAATATAGTGCAGCTTTTGTTATCCATTCTGCCGGATGGGGATTTACTTTCAGAAAAGGTAAGCATTTAACAGGGTTTAAAAAAAAAATGCTTGAGATTGAACTTGTAAAAACAAAACATCCCAAAGAAACAAAAACTATAAATCCTTATTTTGACAATTCTAAAAGTTATGTCTATGGTAAGTTAAATGAATTATTTAATATAAGGACAGGCATTGGAATTCAAAAAATAATAAATACCAAACCTTACTGGGGTGGAGTTGAAGTAAGGTATTTCTATTATGGAGGCATATCTTTGGGATTAACAAAACCTGTTTATTTGAGTATTTATACTTTGGATTTTTCATCCGCTTCTGACTATGATATCACCACAGAAAGATTTGACCCTAACAAACATTTTATGGAAAATATATGTGGCAGAGCAGCTTTTACTAAGGGACTGGACAAAATGAGTGTCTATCCGGGAATTTATGGAAAAGTTGGATTTAACTTTGAGTATGGCTTATACAACAAAAATATTAAAGCCCTTGAAGTTGGTGCTATTATTGATGCATATCCAAAATCTATTCCAATTATGGCTTTTAATACTAATAATAATATATTCCTGTCTGTTTATTTTAGCTTTCATTTTGGGAAAAGATATAATAAATAATAAATATATCAATTAGCAAAATCCCAATTAACCCAATTATTCTAAAAAATGTCTCAAATTTTGTTTCATAGTGTAATACAATGTGGTAAAAGTTTGATAAAAATAAAAAAATATTGTTTAATGGTTTTATATTAAATTATTTTTTATATATTTGTATTTTTAAAATACAGAATGTTTAATTATAATAAAATAAGCAATATGAGAAACAAAAATTTATTCTTAAGTTTAATAGTTTTATCTTTTGTAAGTATTACTTTTATTATTACTTCCTCAGGTATATTTAAAACGCAAAAATATATACCCCGTAAAGATAATATTCAAAAACAACAAGGTATAAAAGGAGCTATTGAATATTTGGCTTCAATTAGAAATAATAAGATAACAGGAGAAATTAATTCGCAAGATGTATTAAATGCCAGAGCACAGGTAAATAAATTAGCAAAAACAAAAACTGCTATAGGTCTTAATTGGGCAGAAGTTGGACCTGATAATGTTGGAGGCAGAACAAGAGCAATACTTATTGACAGAAATAATCCAAATATTATGTATGCCGGTGGTGTAAGTGGCGGATTATGGAAATCAACTACAGGAGGTAGTTCGTGGGTGCCAGTTAATGATATGGCACAAAATCTTGCTATCTCTTGTATTACACAATCCCCTAGTGGAATTATTTATGTTGGCACAGGAGAAGGTTTTGGCGTTGTTACTGGTGGTGCTAATGGCAGCACAAGTTTTATTGGACAGGGAATGTATAAATCAACAGATGGAGAGACATTTGAATTTTTGCCTTCTACAAAACCTACCCCAAACAGCACTTCTGTTAAATGGGCTTTTGTATATGAATTAGCATGCGACCCTGTTTCTGAAAGAGTATATGCCGCAACAAATAGTGGCTTAAAAGTATCTGACGATCAGGGAGAAACATGGACAAATCCTGTGGAATTAGCCCCGGGACATCCTAATAATGGTAAAACTTATGATGTTGAAGTGGCTTCTGACAGAAGCGTCCTTGCTTGTATAAATAATAAATGTTATATCTCTACTAATGGAGAACTCGGCACTTTTGATGAAAAAAATATTCCAGGTGCAACAGGTGTTAGCAGAATTGAATTTGCAATAGCTCCGTCTGACCCTAACTATATATATGCCAGCGCTGCAAAAACAAATGGCGAAATAAAAAATATCTATAGATCTACAGATAAAGGAGAAACATGGGAAATTATTGGTCCTGGTGGCTCAGATGACTTCCAGCCATTTAGAAATCAAGGACATTATGATAATGAAATAGTTGTATTTCCAAACAATCGCGATAAAATTATCCTTGGTGGTATTGATATGTGGGAATGGAATCAGGGAGGAACATGGACAAATAAAACACTGTGGTTCTTAGAACCTACAGATATTCATTATATCCATGCCGACCATCATAAATATGTTTTTCATCCTGAAAATCCTGACATAATTTATACCGGAAGTGATGGCGGAGTATCACAATCTACTGATGGCGGAGAAACATTCCATACTTTAAACAGAAATTATAATACTGTTCAGTTTTATACAGTAGCATATGGAGGTGATGGCTCTGTAATGGGCGGCACACAAGACAACGGAACTATACTTATTGACAGAAAAGGTAATACTCCTATGAATGGAAAACATATTATGGGAGGAGATGGCGGATATTGTGCCTTTTCTTTAATCAATCCGGAAGTGTTATTCGCTTCAATTTATTATGGTGAAGCAAGCCGATCCCCTGATTTAGGTAATAATTTCCAAGGTCCTTATACTATTGATAACGACGGAAATCTAGTGGCTGCATTTTATAGCCAAAGAATGATAAATTCTAATATTGAGGCATGTTTTGTTACTCCTATTGTATTTTGGGAGAGTATTAATGATATTCACAGCACTGATTCTGTAACTTTTTTGGCTGATACAAATCAATATGCTGCGGGAGATACTATTATAGTAAAAAGTAATAACAACAACTATCCTTTTGAATATGTTCTTCAATCACCTCTTTATACAGGAGATTCTATAAAAATTCAGGATATTATTCAGTCCAAATTTTTTCTTGGCATAAATGGAGGTGTATGGATGACTAAACAAGCTTTGGACTTCTCAAAAATACCCGAATGGTATAAAATATCTGAATTTACAGGAGCCGTGCAAACAATGTCTTATTCCAAAAACGGAAACTATCTCTTTGTTGGCACTAACGGAGGAAAATTATACAGAATGTCAAACCTTGCTTTGTCTTATGACTTCTCAAACTCTGATGTTACCAGCTCTTCCTGCGCTATTGAAACAAAATTATTAAAAACATTTAGCTATCAGGCAGTTACTTCTATTGCTATAGATCCTAATGATAATAATCATATTATTGTTACACTCGGCAATTATGGTAATACTAATTACGTTTATGAATCTACTAATGTATTGGACTCTTTGCCTATTTTTTCTTCAAAACAAGGAAGCGGAACTAATGCATTACCAAGAATGCCTGTTTATGCTTCTGTAATTCCTATGTATAATTCAAATACTGTAATTTTAGGAACAGAATATGGTGTATTTACTACTCAAAATATAAATTATTCTTATCCAACATGGGCAGAAGATAATGAATATATGGCAAGAGTTCCGGTCTATATGATGGGACAACAAATTAACAACTTCCCGGGAATTACTAATTATGGAGCTGTTTATATTGGCACTCATGGACGGGGAATATTTGAATGTCTGGATTATGTCGGAATAAAAGAACCTGATAATCCTGTAGCAATAGCTAAATCTGAATTAAAAATATACCCTAATCCTGTAACAGATAATATGAATATTGAATATAATCTGAATAAGAGCAGTAATATAATGATTAATATTTATGATATAACAGGCAGAATTATAAAATCAATTGACTTATCCAATCAACCGTCTGGTAATCATAAGTTTATAATAGATTGTAATTCTTTTTATTCCGGGACATACTTTGTTCAATTGATTGCAGAAAAAGAAAAAGTTTCTGCTAAATTTATAGTTTTTAAATAAAATAATTTCTAATTTTTTATAATAATAAATTAAGAATATGAAAAAAATATTTTTTGTTTTCGCATTTGCTTTGGTTGTTTCAGGAATTTTAGCACAAACAAGGATTTATACACCAGGTTTGGTATCGCCAAGTAATTCGGCAGTTAACCAAATGCCAAATGTATTACTGAATTGGGAGCCGGTATCAGGCGACTTTGGATTACATTACAAAATCCAAATAGATAAAGATTCTTTATTTACTAATCCGATAATACTTACATCAGCAGTAACTACTGTTAATGCGCATGAACTTTTATTTGGTAAAAAATATTTTTGGAGAGTTAAAGCTATAGACGACAGCGATTCTTCTAATTGGTCAGCAGTAAGAAATTTTACTGTTATTAATATTGTTACTTTAAATTTACCTGATAATGGTGCCAAATGCCAGTTACTAAATGTATTACTACAATGGCATAGTATTACAGGATTAACAAATTATGATTATCAAATTGATACTATCATAAATTTTAACAGCACGCATCTTATATCTGGCTTTGTAAATGGTTCTGCTATAGGTATGAGTTCAAGCCAATTGTTATACGGAACTAAATATTACTGGAGAATAAAAGCCAGACATAGTGCTGATACCAGCTTATGGTCATCAGTATGGTCTTTCGCCACAATAGATTCAATACCAAATTATCCAAAATTAGTATTACCTGAAAATATGGCTGTTGATCAAACACCAGATGTATTATTAGATTGGGACCCTGTTTTGGGAATTAATTTATATAAAATAGAATTAGATACAAACAATTCTTTTCCTAATCCTCTTAAAATATTATTTTTCCCAACACCCATAGATTTAACATCCTTAGATTCAGGTTTAATATGGTCTAATAACAGCAAGATAACTCTTGATACGTTTTTGTTTGGACAAACATATTACTGGAGAATGAAAGCTATAGGAACTAACGATTCTTCTTTTTGGTCACCAAAATGGTCATTTACTACTTTGGATACAATGCCAAATGCTCCAAATTTAATATCACCGGAAGATTTAGCAATAAACCAAATGCCAAATACATTATTAGAATGGTCCGCAATATCAGGAGCAACTTCTTATATGATTGAAATAGATACAAATTCTTTATTCCAATTTTCAGATACATTAACATCAACTAATACTTCTGTAAATACAAATGAACTATTATTTGCTGAAAAATATTTTTGGAGAGTTAAAGCCATTAATAGCACTGATTCTTCTGACTGGTCAACAGCAAGAAATTTTACTGTTATTAATACTGTTGGTTTGATTTCACCTGTTAATAATGCAACAGGTCAAATGTTAGATGTTTCATTAAAATGGGATAGTATTACAGGAATAACAAATTATATTACACAAATAGATACTTCTTTAAATTTTAACAGTACGCTTCTTATATCAGATACTGATAATGTATCACAAATAAACCTTGATACACTATTGTTTAAAACCAAGTATTACTGGAGAGTAAAAACCATGCATAATATTGATACAAGTTCATGGTCATCAATATGGTTTTTTACCAGTTTGGATACAATGCCGGGTTCTCCAAATTTAATATCACCGGAAGATTTAGCAATAAACCAAATGCCAAATGCATTATTAGAGTGGGCTGCAATATCAGGAGCAACTTCCTATATGATTGAATTAGATACAAACTCTTTATTTTTATTTTCAGATACATTAATATCAGTTAATACTTCTGTAAATACGCAGGAATTATTATTTGGTAAAAAATATTTTTGGAGAGTTAAAGCTCTTAACAGCACGGATTCTTCTGCATGGTCATTAACAAGAAGCTTTACAGTTATTGATACTTTAAATCAAACTTATCCAAATGATGGTGTAACAAATCAATCATTGAGTTTGATATTAAAATGGGATGCTGTAACAGGTGTAACATATTATAGTTGCGAAGTTGATACTACAAATAATTTTAACAGTTCACAATATAACATTATTTCAGTTAGCAGTGATTTGCCTGAAACACAGGCATTTGCTGTCCAGTCCTTATTTGGAACAAAATATTACTGGAGAGTAAGAGCTATACATAATAGCGATGCATCTGCATGGTCTCAAGTAAGAACATTTATAACAGTAAATAATGCAACACTTATTGCACCTTATGATGATGCTGACGATATGATGCCTGATGTATTTTTAAGATGCAATTCTATAGCAGGTGTGCCAAATTATGATTTTGAAATTGATACTATTGCAGATTTTAATAGTTTTGAATATAGTTTTACTGTTGCCGATGATAATTTGCCTTATGTACAGATTTCTAACAACGAACTTTTATTTGGAACCAAGTATTACTGGAGGGTAAGAGCAAAATATAATAGTAGCAATACCAGTGATTGGACATCTGTATGGTATTTTACTGTAATTGATAAAGCTAATCTTACTTATCCTGCTGATGGAGCAACAGACATAGAGGTTAATCCTGGTTTAAAATGGGAAGAAATTACAGGAATAAACTATTATGAAATACAATATGATACTTTACCAGGTTTCAACAATCCTGTTGTTGATACTAGCTCTATTGATACCATTGAAATAGGAGGTATAGGAGGACTTGCCCGTTTAAAAACATATTACTGGCGAGTAAGAGCAATACATAGTCGTGATACATCAGAATGGAGTCCTGAATTTTCTTTTACAACAGAAGAAGGCGTGAATATAAAAGAATTAACAAACCAGTCAAATATAAATATTTATCCTAACCCTACCAAAACAGGTAAGATATTTGTTAAAATAGAACTCAATTCTCTTTCTTTAAGCCCAATACATTTATCTGTAATGAACATATTAGGACAAACTTTGATAGAGAAAAATATTTATCCTCATACAGGTCTGAATACAAAAGAGATAAATCTTGAAAATTTAGATAACGGCATTTATCTTATCAGATTGCAAAACAAAGAAGATGTATATACTCACAAAATTATTGTTAACAGATAGATAAAAATCAAAATATTATATAAAAAAAACTGTTACTAAATTTTTAGTAACAGTTTTTTTATTGACTAGCTTCTTGTTTTTGTAACAACTTTCCCCTGTTAGTCCCATTTTTACAATATTTATATTTTTATATTAATACAATATTAAAAAATGTCAATAAATCTGTGATTTTAATGCAATATTTATGTTTTTTATAATAAAATAATTATTAAATTTGTGGAATTAAAAAAACAATAATTATTTTAATATGAATGATAAAAAAAATTTAGTAACAGAGAAATACGATGCTGATAGCATTCGCGTGTTAGAGGGATTGGAAGCTGTCAGAAAAAGACCTGCAATGTTTATAGGTGATACAAGTACAAGAGGTTTACATCATCTTGCAAATGAAGTAATTGATAATTCTATTGATGAAGCACTGGCCGGTTATTGCGACAAGATTGAATTGATTATTCATGAGGATAATTCAATAACTGTTAAAGATAATGGAAGAGGTATCCCGACCGAAATGCATGAAAAAGAACACAGGTCAGCATTAGAAGTTGTTATGACCGTTTTACATGCTGGTGGCAAGTTTGATAAAGGGTCATATAAAGTATCAGGAGGATTACATGGAGTAGGTGTATCCTGTGTAAATGCTTTATCTTATAAATTAGAAGCTAAAGTTTATAGAAACGGCAAAATATTTGTTCAGGAATATTCTTTTGGTAAACCTTTGTATGATGTAAAAATTATAGGAGATACAACACTGACAGGTACAGAAATTCACTTTATCCCTGATAATACTATATTTACAACTACTACATATAGTTATGATACACTTTCGGCACGTTTAAGGGAACTGGCTTTTCTTAACAAAGGAGTTTCTCTCTTAATGACAGACCTTCGCGAAAAAGATGAACAAGGTAATTATTTAAAAGATACTTTTTTCTCAGAAAAAGGTCTTATAGAATTTATAGATTACTTAGATGTTAACAGAGAAAAACTGATGGATAATCCTATTTATATGGAAGGTGAAAAAAATAATGTGCCTATTGAAATAGCTATGCAATATAATACTTCTTTTTCTGAAAATGTGCATTCTTATGTTAATGATATTAATACTATTGAAGGAGGAACTCATCTGTCAGGATTCAAAAGAGCTCTGACAAGAACATTAAAAAGTTATGCAGACAAATCAAAAATGCTTGAAAAACTTAAATTTGATATTAATGGTGATGATTTTCGTGAAGGATTGACAGCAATTATTTCATTAAAAGTACAAGAACCACAGTTTGAAGGTCAGACAAAGACTAAACTTGGTAATTCAGAGATAATGGGAATAGTAGATAATCTTGTCAGCAAGTTACTTGGCAATTATCTTGAAGAGAATCCAAAAGAAGCAAAAACTATTGTTAATAAAGTAATTTTAGCTGCTACAGCCAGACATGCAGCAAGAAAAGCCCGTGAATTAGTACAGAGAAAAAATGTGCTCTCTAATTCCGGATTACCGGGCAAACTTTCAGATTGCTCTGAAAAAGACCCTGTTTTAAGTGAGATATATATTGTTGAAGGTGATTCTGCTGGTGGCACAGCTAAACAAGGACGAGACAGAAAATTTCAAGCTATACTGCCTTTAAGAGGTAAAATACTTAATGTTGAAAAAGCTATGCCACATAGAATTTTTGAAAATGAAGAGATAAGAAATATGTTTACTGCATTAGGTGTTTCTATTGGAACAGAAGAAGATTCTAAAGCCCTTAATTTGGAAAAATTACGATACCATAAAATAATAATTATGACAGATGCCGACGTTGATGGTAGCCATATAGCAACTCTTATACTCACTTTTTTCTTCCGCTATATGAAAGGTCTTATTGAAAATGGTTATGTTTATATAGCAACACCACCATTATATCTTATCAAAAAAGGAAAAAAGATAAAATATTGCTGGACAGAAGAAGAACGCAGGCAAATAATTAATGAAATATCTAATGATGGTAAAGAAACAGGACTTCATATACAACGTTATAAAGGTTTGGGTGAGATGAATGCAGAACAATTATGGCATACAACTATGGACCCTGAATTCCGTACTTTACGGCAGGTTAATATAGAAAGTGATATTGAAACTGACCGTATGTTTTCTATGTTAATGGGTGGTGATGTTCCTCCAAGAAGAGATTTTATTGAAAAAAATGCTAAATATGCTAATATTGATGCATAATTGTTTATATAACTCACAGAACAAGCATATAGCAACAACAATTTAACTATTACTTGTTTAAAATTTGTTTATAAAGTAACTTTTTTTTGGCTAAATATTATTTTGAGGTGCTACATAAAATAATATTTTACCAGCTAGCCTATTTTAATTTAGCTTGAGATTCCTCATTCCGCTTAGCTCCATTCGGAATGACAATTTTGGTTAATATATTATGGGGAAAGAGAGGCGTTTCTACTAAGGCGAAACACCTCTCTTTCCCAACCTAAAAACAATTAACTGTCATTCCGAACGCAGTGAGGAATCTTTTGTTAGAATCCATTAAGCAATTGATTTTTTTCTATATCTTTAGGGGAGTTCTAATAATTACTTTTTATTACAAGTGGCTGCAAAATATCATTATTTCGTTATCGGGCAAAATCTTTCCTCACCATAGCTATGGCTATGCCTGCGGAATATTTTACCCTCCACCTCATACTGATATTTTTCGCTCACTTTCATATACAAAACCAATTATTAGAACTCCCCTTTATATTTTATAAAAATACAATTTGCCCACATAATTTTCGGATATTCGTTATTGCAAATTACCTGTTTTTTTTAATAAAATTTACCAGTCCTTTTGCTTTAAAGATTTCCATTAGTTTATCAGGGAGCGGAGCAAAATTAAATATTTTATCATTAATATTTATAATACCTTTTTCAAAATTTATATTTACTTTATCTCCATGTTTAAATGCCTCAACAGCTTGGGCAAGTATAATTACAGGCAAGCCCTGATTGACAGAAGAGCGAAAAAATATTCTATTAACAGATTTAACAATAACAGCTTTAACACCTGCATAAGACAAGCCAACAGCAGGATGTTCGCGTGAGCTACCACAACCAAAATTATTGCCTGCTATAATAATATCATTTTTTTGCAGATTTTCTGCAAAATTTTCATCAAAACCCTTAAATAAATGAGGCATAATATCTTCTGCATCTGAACTTAATATATTATATGTCAGATTACCTGCAAACATCTGGTCTGTATTCAAGTCATCAATATTTTTATAATTCCAGATGCCATTTGCTTTACGATTATCATCTTTTTTTATTTCAACACTGGAAGTTTGTTTTTTAGAAAAAGGAAATTTGTCATTATATTGCATTCCTCTTGGGTCAGTTATTTCACCTTTAATAGCAGAATAAGCAACACAAGCCGGTGAAGCTAAATAGATATTAGCATTTTTATTACCCATTCTCCCCAAAAAGTTTCTGTTAGCAGTAGAAATCACATTAAAACCGTCAGCAGGAATGCCTTGCCCCAGTCCCAGACAAGGTCCGCAAGATGCAGAGAGTATTGTTGCCCCTGCTTTCATCAGTTTAGAGATTATTCCCTGTTCAATAGCTTGTAAATATATATCTTTTGAAGCCGGAGTTACAATTAACTGAAATCCATCAGATATTTTTTTATTCTCAAGGATTTCGGATGCAACAAGTAAATCTTCGAGACGACCATTTGTGCAGGTTCCAAGAAATCCCTGATTTACTTTTGTGCCCTGAACTTCTGACACAGCTTTTATATTGTCAACATAATGCGGAGCAGCAACTACCGGGAAAATATCATTTAAGTTAATATCTATTTCTTTAAAATATTCTGCATCATGGTCAGCCCACACTCCGGAAATTTTATCTTTTCCATAATAATTAGCTAAAACTTTATCAGGAGGAAACACAGCATTTTTTGCTCCCATTTCAGAAGCAAGATTAGCTAAAGTCATTCGTTGTGCAATAGTTAATGTTTCTACTCCTTGTCCATGATATTCTATTGACATATAGTTAGCACCGGCAGAGCCGAGCATACCGATTATCCAGAGAGAGATATCTTTTGCATATACTCCTTTATTTAATTTTCCTTTAAGAGTAATTTTAATAGATTCAGGCACACGAAACCATGTCTCTTCTCTTTTCCATAAGCCGGCAGATTCTGTTCTGTCAATACCAACAGCTAAAGTATTAAAGGCACCGGCTGTGCAGGTATGACTGTCGCTTCCTGCAATCAACATCCCGGGTTCAGCATGATTTGCCATCAATTGATGGCAAATTCCCATGCCTGCATCATAGAATTTTTTTATTCCCTGATATTTTACAAAATTCCTTATTCCCTGATATTGATTTGCTAATTTCGCATTTGTTGGCGGAGCATTATGGTCTAAGACAATTAATAACTGATTTGGGTCAGAAACTTTATCTCCTCCCATTTTTTTAAATGTTTTTTCAATACTTGCCGTATTATCATGCGTTAAGACAATATTTGGTTTTTTGAAAACTATACTGTTTTTTTTTGCACCTAAAATTTTTTCTACAAATGTTTTTCCTGACATAATTATATATTTTAATTAAAAAAGACAAATTTACATAAAATTTGTCAAGACGAGAAAAAAAATAATTATGGCTAAATATTATTTTGAGGTGCTACATAAAATAGTATTTTACCATCTACTCTATTTTAATTTAGCTTGAGATTCCTCATTCCGTGGAGTTTACACTGAACCCAGTGAATGTGCTCCATTCGGAATGATAATTTTGGTTAATATATTATGGGTAAAGAGAGGCGTTTCGCCTAAGGCGAAACGCCTCTCTTTACCCACCTAAAAATAATTAACTGTCATTCCGAACGCAGTGAGGAATCTTTTGTTAGAATCCCTTAGTCAATTTTCTTTATTCAAAAGTTTACCCCGTTGGTAAATCCCGTAGGATAATATCCAACGGTATAAATGCGGGATTTACAACGGAATTTGCAATCAGTAGCCAAACATGACTAACTGATGATGTTGTTAAGAATTTAACAAATTTGTGAACCAAATTTACAAAAAAATTGCTGACTGTTTACTGTAGATTGCCGATTATTACAATAAGCTAATCAAATTTTATTTCAGGCAGTTATATTATTCCATTTGTTCTTTAAGTTTGTCTTGATCCATAATTCTACGGCTAATAGCATTGACATAAGATCTGTCTTTTCTGATATTATGTTCTTGATATGCAATATTTGCCCATTTGAGAGCTTGTTTTAGGTTTCCTTTCATTTCGTTAGCTACAGCCATATTATGAGAAGCTCTTCCTGCAATTTTGTGATTTGGGTTTGGGGTTAGTTTTTCCCAAAAGTCCATAGCTTTATCCCAGTTACCTGCTCTTGCATAATTCTTTGCCATTTTAAAGTAATTATTAGGTCCTTTAATATAGTAATATCTTGCAACGTTTCTCCAGTTAGGTGATATTCTTATTGCAAATTGTTGTCCTGCAAAATATCCGGCACTATTTATTGCATCTCTTTTGGGAGGTAATTTTCTTTCTACATCTTCTGGACTTTTACCTGTTTTTCCCCATCTTTTTTCATCTATAAAAGAGTCCTCATCAATTATTTTTTTGTTAACAGGGTCATAGATTCGCCATCCAGCATTAACATTGATAATCAAGTTAGCGAGATATTCAGTTATAATAGTATCTTTACTTATTCCTGTTTCTTTATTTTTAATTTTTTGTTTTTTTGTTTTTTTATCTGTTTTAAAAGCAATGTTTGAATCAAAAGTTTCAAGCAGGATTAGAGCGTCTGCATTATATTGTTTACATATATTATTTACCATATTCCATTGCAAAGGCACAGAAAATTCTCTTGTTCCCGTTCCTTTAAGAGATGTATGTGATATTGTAGCACCAAATCTTGGTGAAGAATTTAATTTATTTGCAAGTCCTTCAATACACCTTTTAGATCCTTCTTTGTCTCCCCAAATAGATTCACCTGTAAGAAATCCTTCAATAAAATTGGAAAACTGTTCGCCTTTAGCAGGTAAAGAACGATTAGCAATTGCTAATTTTTTGATATGATGAGGGACAGTTATCTCTGCAGGAACCAATACCTGTACTGAGGTAGAAGTTGTTGAACAAGAAGCTATAAACAACCCAAGACAGATTATCAATAAAAAAGAATAATTTTTTGAGGTTTTCATAATTTTTTGATTTTAAATATATTTATAAATTATTAGTGTCTGTAAAAAAAATTTTAAACAATATTAAACATTTTAATTTTAATTCATTTATATGGCATTTTAAAAAATATATAATCAAAATTAATGCCAGAAATAATTCAAATAAGTTTAACCTGAATAATTCATAAATTATCTATTACGAGTTGAAATTGCCTGCTATAATTGAAAATGCTCGGATTTCGCTTCTCAATGTATCTCTGCTACATCTCCGATGCTCAATCCTGTGCTTTCCAATTCTATTGGCACTTTCAACTCTCATAACGAAAACTTATGAATTATTCAGGTTAAGTTTATTAATAACCTGTATAACAGAACTTGTATCATTCATAATATAAAAATGAATGCTTTTTACTCCATTATTTATCAGTTCTTTACATTGTTTTATACTCCAGTTAATACCTGTTTCTCTGGCATTTTCAGGATTTTGTGTTAATTGATTTTTTAATGTTTCAGGTATTTTAACATAGAAATTTTCAGGTATAGTGTTTATCTGGTTTTGTTTGTTAAGGATTTTTATACCCGGGATGACAGGAACTGTTATACCTGCATCTCTGCACAGTTTTACAAAATCAAAGAAATATTTATTATCAAAAAACATTTGAGTTACAATATAATCGGCTCCTGCATCAACTTTTTGTTTCAGATAATTTATATCATCTTTTAGAGTTTTAGCTTTAAAATGTTTTTCAGGATAAGCAGCTACGCCTATACAGAAATCTATTGGCTCAGGATTTATAACTTCGTCAATATATTTAGCATCTTTAAGATCTTTAACTTGTTTTATAAGGTCAATAGTAGAAAAATTTACTGTTCTGTTTTTCTCTATATTTTTTTTATAATTTATTTCATCTCCGTATAAAAGCAATAAATTTTGTATTCCAAGAAAGTTTAGTTCAATAAGAACATCTTCTGTTTCTTCTCTTGTAAACCCACTACATAATATATGAGCAACAGTGTCTATATTAAATCTGTTTTGTATAACACCGCATATACCTGTTGTTCCTGGTCTTTTTTTTGTAATATATCTTTTTTCTTTACCATCTTTATCTTTTTCATAATATATTTTAGAAGAATGGCTTGTAACATCAATAAAAGGTGGCTTAAATTGTTGCAATTGTTCTACAATCCTGATAATGTTATTACTGTTTTTCCCGCGTAATGGTGGTATTATCTCAAAACTAAAAATGGGCTTATCAGTATTTTTTATATGTTCAGTAACTTTCATTTTTTATTAAACATTTTTTTAAACATATATTTATTACAAACGACTAAAATACTTAAATTTTAGTCATTTTTTATTTTGTTTTATTGTGTGTTTTTACAGAAAAATATTTTGCATCCGGATGATGGACAATGATAGATGATGTAGATTGTTCCGGTATTAATTGAAATTCTTCGGTAAGTTTAATGCCAATTTGTTCGGGCTTAAGTAATTGAAATATTTTTTTTTGGTCTTCTAAGTTCGGGCATGCAGCATAGCCGGGAGAAAATCTGCAACCCTGATAATGACAAGAGAATATTTTTTTTGTGTCGTTAGAGTCATTGTTATTTATTTTTAGTTCAATACGCATTTGTTTATGCCAGTATTCTGCTAATGCTTCAGCCATTTGAGAAGCAAATCCATTCCATAGTAAGTATTCTTTGTATTTGTCTGATTTGAATAAACGTTGTGATTCTTCGGAAGCTTTGTCGCCTATTGTTACTATTTGAAATCCTGCTATATCGCGTATTCCTGAGTTGACAGGATTAAAATAATCGATTATACACCACCCGTTTTCTTTGTCTTGCCTTGGAAAATCAAATTTTACTATATAATCTTTATCATTTGGATTTTTGTATATCAGTAAGCTGTTTTTATAAGAATTGCAAGGGAAATATCCATATATTAATTTAGCTTGTATAAGATTTTGTTTTTTTGCCTTTTGTATAAGTTTTTTAAGTATAGGTTCAAATTCAGTATTGATTATTTTAGTATATTCATCTTTTGATTTTTTGCCTTTTTTTATTCCCCAGTGCAATTTATACAGAGTGTCTTTATTTAAAAAAGGCAGAATATTTGATAAAGGAATATCTTTTACAACTTTTGTTCCCCAAAAAGGAGAAGTTGGAGGTATAACATTTTTAACAGGATTTTGTTTTGGTTCTTGTTTGATATTAGGTTTTATTACTGAAACAGATTTATCATAAATTACAGATTTTTTACTGATTTTTTTAGATAATTTATTTTTTTTATTATCAGATATTTTTGTTAATATTGAAAGGGCTTCAAAAGCATCTTTGGCATAATATACATCACCATTATAAATATCAGCAAGAGTTTTTTCTACATATTTTCGTGTAAGAGCTGCGCCTCCAAGAATTACAGGTGGCAATATATTTTTTTCATTCATTACTTCCAGATATTCTTTCATTATAATAGTTGACCTCACTAATAATCCACTCATTCCAATAATGTCAACTTTTGAGTCCTTGTATGCTTTTAATATTGACTCAACAGGTTGTTTTGTACCGAGATTAAATATTTTAAACCCATTATTAGTTAATATAATATCTACAAGATTTTTGCCTATATCGTGAACATCGCCTTTGACAGTAGCAATTATAGCAGATGCCCTTGCTTGTGCCTGAGTTTTTTTCTCCATAAAGGGTTTGAGTAAAGATACTGCTGTCTTCATTGTCTCGGCAGATTGAAGAACAAAAGGCAGTTGCATTTCTCCTGAACCAAACAGTTTGCCCACTGTCTTCATTCCGTCAAGTAATATTTTATTAATTATATCAAGAGCAGAAGTGTTTTTCAGACATTCTTTCAAATCTTCTTCTAATCCTATGTTGTTGCTATCAATAATTCTTTTTTTTAACCGTTGTTCAACTGATAATTTTTCTAATTCTTCAGTAGTGTCCTTTTTTATTTCATGTGTCTCATAATAATTTAATATCTCGGTAATAGGATTTTTTCCGTTTTCTTTTGTGTTATAAATCAGATTTTCTAATATATTTTTTTCTTTTTGTTTTAGTTTATGTAAAGATATTATTTTTCCCGGGTGTAATATGGCAGCATCTAATCCGTATTTTATAGCATTGGCAAGGAACACAGAATTAAGCCGATGTCTTATTGCCGGTTTTAATCCAAAAGATACATTTGATACGCCTAATATGGTCTTAACATCTGGCAGTTCTGATTTAATTCTTTTTATAGCATTCATAGATTCTACGGCAGCATTGCGATATTCTTTGGCACCACTTCCAAGAGTAAATGTTAATGTATCAAAAAATATATCTTCCGGCAGAATGTTATATTCATTTACAGCTATATCATATATACGATGTGCAATTTCTACTTTTTTGTCAGCAGTTTTAGCCATACCATCTTCGTCAATAGTAAGAGCTACAACAGCAGCACCATATTTTTTACATAACTGTAATATTTTCCCTAAATGTTTTCCTTTGTCTTCAAGATTAACAGAATTTATTATTGCTTTTCCTCCAATACGTTGCAAAGCATTTTCAATTACAGATATTTCAGTAGAATCAATCATGAGAGGGATTTGACAATCAGTATTTAATCGTTGAATAAAAGCGTTCATTAATTTTTGTTCATCAAGACCTGTATAAGCAACACAAACATCAATAATATGAGCTTGTTCCTGTTCTTGTTTTTTTATAACAGAGAGCATTCCATTCATATCATTACTAAGAAGATATTCTCTGAATTTTTTAGACCCGTTTGCATTAGCCCGTTCTCCGATTATCAAGGGCTTAGGTGTTGTATCATAAGGAACAGCATTATATAAACTTGCTGCTGCCGGCTCCAATTTTGGATTTCTGATTTTAGGTATAATATTTTTAACATTGTCTGCAACTAATTTAAGATATTCCGGGGTTGTCCCACAGCATCCGCCAACAATATTAGCACCTAATTCTTCTGCAAAATATTTTACATCAGAGGCAAATTCTTCTGGTTGTAGTTTATATGTTAATTTACCATTTATATTTTCAGGCAATCCTGCATTAGGTTGGACAGAAATAAGTTTTTTGCTGTATTTAGCCAAAGTTCTTATGTGTTTTCTCATTGGCTTAGGTCCTGTGGCACAGTTTATCCCTAATACATCAACAGGGAAAGGAGATAAAGCGGTGATTACAGTGAGCATATCAGAGCCAAGCAACATAACATCTGTATCTTCCATAGTTACCTGTGTAATGACAGGTATTTTGATTTTTCTTTCTTTAAATATTTCAAAAATAGCAACCAAAGCGGCTTTAATCTGTAATAAGTCCTGCGATGTCTCTGTAATTAACATATCAACACCACCATCTAACAATCCCTGCACCTGACGACGATAAGCTGTTTTTATCTCTGAAAAAGTTATTTGTAAAAGAGATGGCAATTTTGTCCCCGGTCCTATTGAGCCAGCAACCCATCTTGGTTTATCTTTTGTTGAAAAATCATTAGCAACGGACTTGGCTAATTGAGCAGCATGTTTATTCAGTTCATAATCTTTGTCTGATATTCCATATTCTTTCAGGACAATGGCATTAGCGCCAAAAGTATTGGTCTCAACAATATCACTGCCTGCTTTAAAAAAAGATGCATGTATTTGGCGGATAATATCAGGACGGGAGATATTTAATATTTCATTACATCCGTCTTTACCTCCAAAATCATCATCAGTTAAGTTGTAATTTTGTATATTGGTTCCCATTGCTCCATCAAAGACAATGATACGTTTTTTGCATATTTCGTTAAAATCAGGTCTCATTTTTTAATATTAAAAATGTTGTTATAGTTTATTGTATCGGATTTGTAATGTGCTAATTTCCAATTTTAGCGCCCTGTGAACGATTACAATTATTTTATATAATAATTATGTCTGCTATTTGTTTTTTTTGTAGTTTCTGTAATAATTATATCTGCAGGAATTACAAATTTACTTTCAGGGATATCAGTATTTATATCAATTTTTGTTGCAATATTAGTCATTTCCATTCCCAGCATATTAACATAAGTTTTTAAAGAAATACCTTTCCAAAGCCAAATTTTAGCTCCTATTTTTTCTATTTTCCATATATCACATGTTTTGCCTGCAATTTTTTCTGTGCCTGTTTTTTCTCCACCTATTTTTTTCATATTTTCTTCTCCTATCATTACCAGGTCGTTTGTCTCCATTTGTTGTGCCTGTATTTGCAGAGAGTCGTTTTTGTATTTTGTTCCTGTTTTTGTATCAAAATCAATAGAATAATGCCAGTTATTATCAGTAAGTTCCATGGTATTCAAATTTTTAGTCATACCAAATATTGTAACTATTGCTTTTGTATATTTTGCTTCACGCATCCCCCATTTATCAAAATATATTGTCTCTGTGCCTGTTTGTATGCCTGTTAAATTGTATTCTGCTATACCGGATTTTACATGATATCGTGTATAAGGAAGGTCTTTAATATTTTGTGGA
>Ga0208905_1000236_pt1 | contig 28151 bp, 28 predicted proteins | sample AntAceMetag02UKS_FD_184776 | JGI IMG/M metagenome (GOLD analysis project Ga0208905, IMG submission 184776) | Saline lake microbial communities from Ace Lake, Antarctica - Antarctic Ace Lake Metagenome 02UKS (SPAdes) (version 2) | ecosystem: Environmental > Aquatic > Non-marine Saline and... | reverse complement strand
AACTCAAAATAAATATAATAAAAATTGATCTATAATAAGATATCTAAAAAAAATGTAAGTGAAAATTGGAGAATAATTGGTTATTTGTTAAAAAAACAAAAAGAAGTGATCGAGTTCGCACCTAAAGTTTATCCTGCCGTGTCCGTTCGTAGCTTTTAGCGAAGACGGAAGTAGCGATAGCGTACCAAAGTGGCGGGCAAGGCATAATGAACGCGTTAGTGACATTTCAAGTCTTATCCAAATTAAAAAAAACTAGCCCCTTTAATTGCACCCTAAGTTTAATAAAAAATTATAAATTTAATTGGTTTTCATATAAACTACAAAAAAGTGAATTTAAAAAAACAGGTCCACACCTAAAACAGGTCTAACCTGGAAGGAATTATCATGATCCCCTATCTTTTTCATATTGGTCCGTTCTATTTCAATATGTATGGTTTTTGGATTGCTATTGGCTTGTTACTTTTTATGTGGGCTGCAGGTAGTGACCGGCTTGCTAAAAAATATCTTAAACCTGGACAACTAATAAATATTGTTTTTTTCTGTCTTATTATTGGAATTATTGGTGGCCGCATTTTAAGTATTATTCAAGAGTTTGATAAATATACTTCACTCTATGATGTGATGGCATTTTGGGAGCCAGGATATTCGCTTTTTGGCTCAGTAATTGCAATTACACTTACACTTCCACTTTATCTTCAGCGAAAAAAAATCAAAATTTTGCCAGTACTCGATCTCGCAGGAATCTATGCTCCATTACTTCAATCAGTTTCACGCATTGGATGCTTTTTTGCTGGTTGCTGCTATGGATGCCCATCTCATATACCGTGGGCAGTTACATACACACACCCAGATTCAATTGCAGCGTTAAACATTCCATGCCATCCAACGCAACTTTATAGCACCGTCAGTCTATTTATATTATTTATTATTATCAGATTTGTATTGAGACCATTTTTTAAAAAACCCGGCCAACTTTTCTCTTTATATCTAATTGGTTCATCGATAGAGCGATTCTTCAACGATTTTCTACGAGCAGAACATTATGAAATAGACTTAGCTGTAGACATGTTTTCATCAAGCCAACTTATAGCCCTTTGTCTTTTAGGTGTAGGCTTGTTAAGCTTATACTTAACAATCAGTGTTAAAATTAAACCGTAAACTAAATGAATTTATTTACATATATAAAAGAACACATCTCAATAGTCACCGTCGCACAGGAATATGTGACCATTAAAAAGGCCGGCATTTACTACAAAGGACCATGCCCCTTTCACCAAGAAAAAGATGCATCTTTCACCATTAGTCCTCATAAAGAAATTTTTTATTGCTTCGGTTGTCATGCAACCGGAGACGTTATTTCATTTATCGCCCAAATTGAAGGATGCAATCAATTAGAAGCAGCAAAACTGTTAATTGATAAGTATGGTATCGATGTACCACCTGAATTATTGCATGAGCACAAAACGTCATTCGTATCGGCAGATGAAAAAAATAGATATTTTTCTCTATGCAATCTTGTAGCTCAATGGTGTGCCCAGCAGTTAAAAACATCAAGCAACGCACAACCGTATGTCACGGCACGTAATATTAAATCTTCTGTTATAAAAACATTTACCATGGGCTTCTTTCCAAGCGGCTTGCGCGCACTCAAGAATCTACAGCAATATATTCAGAAACAAGGATTTCTCGTAAAAGATCTCATTGACGCTCATATCATTATTGAAGGAAAACACGGAATTTACTCACCATATGAAGATCGCATTATTTTTCCAATTTCTGACCATTTGGGGCGCTTTTGCGGCTTTGGTGGAAGAATTTTTAAAAAAGGTGACGAACGAGCTAAATATTATAACTCCCGAGAAAACCTACATTTCAACAAAGGAACAATCCTTTTCGGCCTCCATCAAGCAAAAAAAGCAATTCAAAAAAAAGAATATGCTTTTTTGGTAGAGGGATATACTGATTGCCTAGCAATGGTTCAACACGGATACACAAACACCATAGCTACATTAGGCACGGCCTGTTCCCATGAACACCTAAAACAACTCTCTCATTACGCTGATTATCTCTACGTCCTTTTTGATGGTGATAGGGCAGGTTTACAGGCAATGCTCAGATTGACGCAATTATGCTGGAATGCTAATATAGATATACGGGTCATTGTACTTCCGCAAGGTGAGGACCCTGCATCATTTTTAGGGGCTGAAAACACATTGGATCAACATATTCAACAGGCACAAGATGTTTTTTCTTTTTTTATTAAAAATTCAGGAATTCAGTATAAAAACCAATCTTTAAAGAAAAGATTATTAATCGTGCAAGAAATAATAAAAATAATAACATCTATTAATGATCCACTTAAGCAAACATTGTTACTCCAAGATGCTGCCTACAACCTTAATCTTCCATTTGAAACACTAAAAAAAGAATGCTTGCGCACACAATACAAGACACACAATAAAAACGAACATAAACAGGCACTATCCAATCAACTATCGCCCAAACAAGACCATCCTGAGCAGGACAATCCTGAACAGGCCCGGTCCGAAAAGGTGCTTAGAAATATAGACATACCAGCCGGAGAAAAAAAAATAGTTGCGTTAATTTTACAGTATCCAGAAATTATTGATCGCGAAGAATATCCTATTATTGTCAACACGCTTTCCGAACCATTGCGCACAATTTTGCATCACCTTAAAAAACTGGTCCCACGATCACTGAATAAATTGTTAGAAACTCTCAATGAGAATGAAAAAGCATTGACGCACAACATATTAATTTCGCATGATAACATACAAAAAGACGACCTTGACCGAGAAATCAACCAGTTTATAAAGTATCGCTGGAAAATAATTACACAAATTGCAAAAGAACAGATCAAGCAAGCTCAACAAGTGAATAACACAAAGCAAGTCATACAGCTTTTGAGTCAACTACAACAGTTAAAAAACAAACTTTTTAAATTGGAGTTATAAATGGCAACAAAAAAAACGCCTAAAAAAACAAACAACCTTACCTCTACATTGCGCAAAGCTTTCAAAAAGGCAGTTAAAGCAGTTAAGGGAGCACCTAAAAAAACAACTCCAAAAAAACCCTCAAAACCTACTAAGACACCTAAAAAAGCAACCCCGGATGCTGCACCAAAAAAGACTAAAAAAACAACAACGCCACCCTCAAAAAAAGTTGTAAAAAAAACAACAAAAACTGTTGCTAGAGTAACAAAAAAGGTTGCAATAAAAAAGAAGCCTAAACAGGCCTCTCCTAAACAAGCATCACCTAAAAAACCTATTAAAAAAACTCAAGTGAACCTACAAGAAATTATTGATTCATTGACAGATGAGGGAAAAAGGTCTGGAACCCTTTCGTATGAATACATAATGGCAACTGGAGATGACAAGAATCTTTCTGAAAGTCAAATGAATAATCTCTTAAAAAAAATAGATCAGGCAAATATCGAGCTTGTTACGCAAGAAAAGCTAGACAGTCATAGTGAAGTAGAAAATTACGGAAGTGATGACGAACATCCAAAACTAAAAACATCAATCGTCACATCAATTAAACCTGACGATGAACCATCAGATGACGAAGAAATTGTTAAAAGTGCTGAAACATCACAAATCGCTGACGGCGTTAAAGCCTTTTTACGTGATATTGGAAAAATCCCCCTTTTAAACAAAAAAACCGAACTGATCATCGCAAACAAGATTGCAAGTGGAAAAGCTGAGTCTGTTGACGCCATTATACAATTTCCATTAGTTACAAAAGAGTTTCTCTCAATTGGAGAGCGATTAGAAAAAGACACTATTGCCTTAAAAGATATCATTCAATTTTCTGAATTTGATGAAGAGAATCTTCCTAAAATTGGCACTGAAAAGAAAAATCTTCTTGCATCTATTAACCAAATTAGAGAACTTATCGAAAACGGTGGAAAAATCTACCAAAGTTACAAAGGTAATTTGGAAACAGAAGCAAAAAAGAAAGAGATGCTTCAAAAGATTCAAAAAAATAAATTAGCAATTCAAGACACGATAAAATCAGTCAAGCTTTCGAATAAAATAATTCGTAAACTCGGCAAGAAAATTGAAAAAAACATCCAAAAAATTAATGAAAAAGAAAAACAGATCAAAGAAGCAACCAAAAATCTTAAGAAAATAAAAGGCAAAACCAAGCCAACCCTGAACAATACTGCCCTAACAAACCAAGAAGATGCGGCTGAAGAACTTGAAAAAACTATTCGCATGGCAACAAAGATCATCAAAAACATCGAAAGCGATATGGGAATTTCGAAAGAAAAAGCTCGCGTCGCTTACAAACAATTTTTAAAGGCCCAACAAAAAGACAAAGAAGCAAAAGATGATTTAGCTCGTGCAAATCTTCGCCTCGTTGTTAATATTGCAAAAAAATACGTTAACCGCGGCCTTCATTTCTTAGATCTTATTCAAGAAGGAAATATTGGATTATTAAAAGCAGTAGAAAAGTTTGAATTCGAACGTGGATATAAATTTTCTACCTATGCCACCTGGTGGATTCGTCAGGCAATTACGCGAGCCATAGCGGATCAATCTCGCACAATTCGTGTTCCGGTCCATATGGTTGAAACATTAAACAAAATCAACAAAATCAAACATTCATTCACACAAGAACATGGACGAGAACCAACTTACACGGAACTCGCAAAAGAACTTGGTCTTGATGAAAAGAAAATAAAAAATATTATCAAAATCTCTAAAGAACCTGTCTCATTAGAGACCCCTGTTGGCGAAGGTGAAGACGCCTCAATTAAAGACTTTATTGAAAGCGAATATGACACTTCCCCTGCAGAATCTGTTTCGAGCAACGACCTTAAGGAGCGTGTCCGTGAAATTTTGAAGTCACTGACACCGCGTGAAGAGAAAGTACTCAAAATGCGCTTCGGCATCGATGTCGCATCTGAACACACACTTGAAGAAGTTGGCAAAGATTTTTCAGTTACACGTGAACGCATTCGTCAAATCGAAGTTAAAGCATTACGAAAATTGCGCCACCCATCGCGTTCAAAAAAATTACAGTCGTTTTTTGAAAAAGAATTTGGTAACGTATTATCAGAAGAAGACCATGAAAACGAAAAATAAGCAGTCATTGACTGAACAGTCCACAACTGACAAGGAACAAGTATAGATGGACATTTTAATCAGCAAAACAGTAGGCTTTCTCATTGCACTAGGAGCAATTGCATTATTTTCATACCTTGAAACAACAATTACTGCTGTTAGATTTTTTAAAATTCGTGAGCTCGCTCAAACAGCGAAAAGTTATCGCTCCCTTTTATTGATACTTGAAAACCAACCACATCGAATTCTAATTACAATTTTAATTGCATGCAATCTTTCAAATGTTGTAGCTGCAGCATTAAGTACCAATATCATGGAAGAGCTCTTCGCACGACTTCAATGGTCTGAGGGATTGGGATTTTCAGTCGGTATCGCTGTCGCAACCATTTCAATCTTAATTTTCGGTGAAATTGTTCCTAAAAACTTTGCCAAGCTTAATGGAGAACGGTTTCTTGGCTCAACATTATGGCTTCTCAATGTGATTTACATTACCCTCTATCCACTGGTCAAACTCCTATCGATAACAAGTGACTTCATTATTGGCAAAAAAAATATGCAAAGCAGCGAACAGATTACTTCAGAAAAGGAAATCCGCTTTTTGATTGACTACATCAATCAAAAAGGACTCATGGAACACGAAAAAAGTGCCATGCTTCAAAATATTTTCCGTATCTGTAGCACGAAAATTAAAGAAATTCTGGTTCCATTACCCGATATGGTCATCATCGAAACAAATGCATCGATTAAAGATGCGCTCAAACTATTCATCAAATATCAGTTTTCTCGCCTGCCAGTCTATGAGGAAAAAGAAGACAATATTGTCGGAATTCTGTACCAAAAAGATCTTTTTGAATATTTACAGAAGGGTGTCTATAAAAAACCGATTCGAGACGTCATGCGTCCTGTACTTTTTATTCCTGAAAGTATGAAGGTTAACCAAGTACTCAAAGACTTCAAAGCAAAACATGTACATATGGCACTTGTACTTAATGAATATGGCGCCATTGCCGGACTAGTAACCCTCGAAGATGTTCTTGAAGAAATTGTGGGCGAAATCAAAGACGAACACGAAGTGGGCAGTGATCATATTGTTACTCTTCAAGATGGTACTTGGCTTGCAACAGGAAGCACTCAACTCGAAGAACTGAGCAATCTGCTCAACATATTCTTTGAAGTTGAAACGGCTGTAACACTCGGAGGGTTTTTAATCGAAAAGCTACAACATGTCCCTGGAAAGGGCGAACGCTTAACATACGAGAATTATATCTTTCAAATTCAAAAAGCAAGTCCTCGCCGAATTTTAAAGGTTCTTATTTTTAAAAAAAAGCAGGCTTAGCCTGAATAGAACTTGACCACACCATCTACATATCATAAAGTATCCCAAAGATATTGTTACATTTTTTAAAAGGAGTTTTTCATGAAAAAGGGGTTACTTGCCTTAAGTATCGGCCTACTACTAAGCACTCAAGCTTCAAGTCAAATTGAAAAAATAGCGCAAGATACAGCTACCGCATGTAGCACAATTCTCAAGGCACAATTAATCACTAAAGGTTGTCTACGTAGCTCTTCTGACGCTGATAATTCAAACAAGGGATGCAGCTATTGCACAAAACCTAAATGCTGCGCTTACGCTGATGATGCAAACAAAGGATGCAACTGTGGCGTAAAACCTAAATGCTCTGATGACGCTGATGATGTGAACAAGGAATGCAGCTATTGCACAAAACCTAAATGCTGCGCTTACGCTGATGATGCAAACAAGGGATGCAACTGCGGCGTGAAACCTAAGCGCTCTGCAGATATTACGGCTGAAACAAATGAATCAATTTTAATTAAAATTCACTATGCATTGCTCAATCAAAAAAAGAAACCATACGTAAATGAAGTAAGACCTGCACCACACGCAATCCCTAAAGAAAATACTTCTGTTGATGGCGGAGAACTTTTTGTAAAAGGAGCAGCAAATATCTTGCAAATCGTACAAGGTGGCATCACCGCTAATAACACTGGAAAACTTGAGGCTGGATTACCATATATTTTCAATGGCATTGGTGGCTTAACAGCTCTTATATCACGTTCAGCAAATCCAGACAAAGCGTACAATGAACTCTTTAATTATATGCAAAATCTTAACGAAACAGAACTTGCTCGTCTTTTAAACATTGTCCGATCACAATCTTTACGGAATAACTAAATAAAACAGGGCCCGGGATTTTTTCCCGGGCCCTGTTTCTCTGTAATAAATTCTTATTTCAAAACACCTTCAGCACATTTGTCTATAAGTTTTTCATAAGCCTTGTCAACTATCTTTTTTAAGTCATTTAGCGCACAAGATGCATTTTGTTTGAAACGATTAATGTCTTGAATATTGAAGCCTCTTGTAATATTGCTTACATTTGGCTGCTCTAAATCAACAATCACAATTCGACCGTCACGTGCAAAATTAATCTTATCTTTAATATCCCATAAGCCACATGAACTGATCGTAATGGCCAATTCACGCACTTGGTCAATATTCAACGATTTCAATCTATTTTTCGCTTGTTCACTATCAAGTAAATCAATCTTTTCTTGCACAAGAATATATGATGTATCAGCAATAATGTCTGAAGTACCAGGAACTTTAAACAAATATGTCTTGGGAATGTACACATGCTTTAAATCTTGCATCTTTGTTAAGCGAGCATAGAGTAAATACACTGGAAATGAACTTGCCGTCTGACATGTTACAACTTTTTTCATTGATGCAATGTCATCCTTCGTCACAATTGAAGGCCACAATCCATGTGAAACAATTGTATTAACAAAACGATTTACCGGCCCGCTAATTTTAATCACATAACCAGGAACGGAAGGACACTCAAAAACATAATTATAACGTGATAAATTACAAATATTTTTTTGCTTTAACAGTACATTGTTTTCTACATGACTCTTTTGATAATCCGCTAACTCACCTTGTTGTACAATAAGATTTTTAACTACATAATCATTGTCTTTAAACCAATCAGAAAGATGCGTAACCACATCTTTTGGCAAACAAGGAACAGCCCCAAATACATTCTCAATCGATTGGTCTGCACGCAAACAAACAATTAATGCTAGTGAAACAAAAAGCTTCTTCATAAATAACTCCTTTAACATTGCTTTACATCTTGCTTATTTCTATCAAATTCAGCACCCAAAAACAATATATAGCCAAACTATTTCAATTGTTATTCATGTGAGACCTGCTCCAGGCGAGGCCTGCTCCAGGCGAAGCCTGCTCCAGGCGAAGCCTGTTACTTTATTTCATTAAACAATGTTTTTATTGAAGCTATCGATGACATTACAGAACTCATCTCATAAGGAACAACAACAAGCTTGTTGTCTTTGCCTTCCATCATCTTTGGGAAAGTTTTTATATAATGCATAGCAACCGTATAAGCCATAGGATCGCCACTCTTCGTTGCCCCTTGAATTTTCATTAATGCTTGCGCTTCGGCTTCGGCAACTTTCAATCGAGCGATTGCTTCTGACTCTGCATTAATAACACGGGCCTGTGCTTCACCCTCTGATCGCAAAATCTGTGATTCTTTTTGTCCTTCTGATTCTAAAATAGACGCGCGTTTTTTTCCTTCGGCCTCTAAAATAACTGCACGACGCTCACGCTCTGCACGCATCTGTTTTTCCATTGCAATTTTAATATCCGTTGGTGGATTAACTTCTTGCAACTCAACACGATTAACTTTAACGCCCCATTTATCAGTCGCATCATCCAAAATGATACGTAATTTTTCGTTAATCTTGTCACGAGAAACTAAAGATTCATCTAAATCTAATGAACCAATAACATTCCGCAATGTCGTTTGCGTTAACTTCTCAATTGCCTCCGGTAAATTAGCAACTTCATAAATAGCAGCCTTTGGGTCGGTTATTTGATAATACAACAATGCATTAATTTCCATCATAACGTTATCTTTGGTAATAACATTTTGCTTTGGAAAATCATATACCGCTTCCCGCATATCAATACGACCAATCGTTCGTGAAAAACGATAGTAACGACCATTGGGACCCACTTGAACATATGTCCAAAAAGCTTTGCGTGGTAGATCAATAAAAGGCACAAGAACATGCAATCCTGGCCCTAATATTTTTGTATATTTACCAAAACGCTCAATAACAACTGCCTGTGCCTGACGAACTAACAAAACAGAATCAAGTAAAAAAACAACAAAAAATAATAAAATAAGTGCACTTGCAATCGCAAAAAGATAAACAGGAATAAGAATCATGATTGAACTCCCTTAGAATTGAATTTCTTAACTAACACATGGCACCCTTGAACACGAACAACTTCGACAAGATCATCTTCAAAAATCATCTCCGTCCCCAACGAGCGCGCTGCCCAAATCTGCCCTTCAAGTTTAACTTGACCTGGCACATGAGGAATTATTGCTTTTGTTACTACACACTTCATACCCGGCAAACGATCAACGTTCGTAACAACACCGCCCTGTTTATGTGGATTAAACATATATTTTAAAAAAATGAAACTTGCAACACTATTTCCTAAAAAAATCATAATTTGATAAGCCCATGATTCGGCAAACAATGCCACTATAGACGTTAAAAATGCACCTACAGCAAACGATAAAAAGAAAAAAAGTGAGACACTGGCAAGCTCAATAAAAAACGCAAGCAACCCAACAATCAACCAAATGAAAAACAAGCTATACACAAGGCACCTCATGAGTATTATTTTTACCCATGTTACACCATTTTACCAAGCGTGGCAACCAATAAGTTAAAGATGTACTTTAAAAAAACGGGAGGCCCGAAGCCTCCCAGAGCGAAATTATGTTAAAATTCGAGCGAACTCTCTACACCCTCTTCTGCAACAATCTGTGGCGTACCATCTGGAGTTATAACAATATCAAATTCCATATTAACATCGCCTTTTCCGCAGTATTTAAAATATGTCCTTTGATTTGATGGGGCTTTTTGTTGTCCCTTATAGATAATCATGCTTTGCGGCAAATTTTCATTATCACTGCAACTACCTGATGCTTCAGGTCCGACTTCTAAGAAAATTGCTTCACCATCGCCCTTCAACGCTGCAATATAAATTGGTGACTCTTTGCTCAACTCAACCCAATGCCCTAGAGCTTTTTCCTCATTAGGAAAAACAAGAGCCTTATATTTTTCTCGTGGAATTTGAATTTCATACAATACATTCGATGTTTTATTAACTACGCCTTTAATAAATGTCTTAGGTGCAGCATGTACACACAGTGTCCAAACGGCAATAACTAATATTTTTTTGATCATAACATCCCCCATTTACTAATTCAAAATTTTTGCATTGTGCTCATTAGCTAACTGAATAGTATCGGGAAGAATCTTCACATTAATATAAGTATCCCGATATCCACAAACTCTAATACGTTTAATTTCATCAAAATATTTAATCGATTCGTTAAGGGCTTTTTCACTTTCAGCAACAATAACGCTAAATGGACCTTCAAGCCAATTTTGTTTGCAATCGCCGCTTTCTCGAATGCCACCTTTCAAAAAAAATGTTTTGCCGTGACCATTTTTTGGAACAAGCTTGATTTGCAAACCAAACATCTCAGGATCTTTGACAAGAATATCAAGCACTCCACTTTCATGCGGACGCAAAACAATGACGGATCTCCAGCCAGAAGATTTTGCAGCATAAACAGGACCACTCTCTGTTTCAATTGAACTGGAACGTGTATAAACAATATATGTCTGATCAGTTCCATTTTCAAATGATGCAATTGAAATTGTGCTTTCTTGTGCGTTAAGAGTAATTGCTATACTCAAAATGAGTATCGAAAATCTGTTCATAATAAACCCCCATCTTTCTTTACTGGAAGTTTATAAAAAATCTAAAAACAAAAACAATAAAATGCCAACAAACGACCATATTACTAACAATTTAAGCAAAAAATCTAAACCGTTGCTTTTATTGTTTTAATAATCGAAGAAGCATCAATGCCAGCCCAATGAAGCAATTCCTCTGTCGCTCCCGAACGTGGAATATCGTGCACACCTAAACATGTAATATCAACATCTTCATTACGCAATGCATATACGACAGCTTCACCAAGCCCGCCTTGAATATAATGATCTTCTACTGTTACAACCTTTTTTCCATGCTGCGCAACGAATTTTCTCAGCCGTTCTGCATCTAACGGTTTAATACCATACAAATCTATGATAGCCACAGGTATATCACCACTCAACATCTCATATGCTTTTAATGATTCATGAACAGTAATGCCTGCGCCAATAACCACAACTTGATCTTTACCAGACTCTCTTAAAACATGAAATCCACCAACAGTGAACAATGTATTTGCAGGATAAATCACCGGAGTCTTTCCTCGCGTTGTTCGCAAGTAACTAATACCACCTTTGTAATTTGCCATCAATTCAAGCTGCTTGTAGCACGAAACAGCGTCACAAGGATATAAAATAACTGAGTTAGGTAATGATCTAAACATCGCGATATCTTCAAGCGCCATTTGTGAGGGGCCATCTTCGCCAATCGAAATTCCTACATGCGATCCAACAGTTCGCAATGCAACACGCGAAACTGCCCCCATACGCAACTGATCAAACGCGCGCGTAAAAAATGCACCGAACGTTGCAGCAAAAGGAATATTATTACGCGTTGCTAGCCCAATTGCCATACCAACCATATTTTGTTCAGCAATAAAACATTCTATGAAGCGTTCCGGAAATGCTTTCTTAAATGACTCTGTCCGTGTAGAATTGCTCACTTCTGCATCTAAACATACAACAGCATCTGACTGTGCCCCAAGCGCCACAAGCCCATCACCAAAGGCGTCTCGCGTTGCAATCATCTCACCAATTGCATACTGCGGCTCCGGAATCTGTTCAGACATGGTCTGTTCAGACAAGGTCTGTTCTTTTATTTCTGTACATACTGGAGGAGCTGGTGGATTATAGGAGGCATGTTGCATTTCCCAATCTTTTTGAAAAAAACGTTTTTTTAGCTCTTGCTTAATCTCTTCAAGTTGGTTCTGAGGAAATGTTTTTCCATGAAAACCATTTTTATCTTCGGCAGCTGAAACACCATAACCTTTAACTGTTTTTGCTAAAATAATATGTGGTTCGTTATTTTTTTGATTACGAGCCTTATTAAATACATCAACCAATGAACCTATATTGTGGCCATCAACTTCTGATGTTTGCCATCCAAATGATGTAAATTTTCGCTCAATCTTAGCAAGATTGTAACCATCAAGAGTTTCTCCGCGTTGCCCAAGACGATTAACATCAACAACTGCAATTAAATTATCCAAATTATAATAAGATGCAATTTCAGCAGCTTCCCAGATAGCACCTTCAGATAATTCGCTATCTCCTAACAGAACATAGGTATAATATGGCAATGATCGCATTTTAGCATTATAGGCAATACCATTTGCCATTGAAAGTCCCATTCCAAGAGAACCGGTTGCAACATCAACCCATGAAAATCGAGAAGTTGGATGACCTTCCAAAACTGAATCAAATGTACGATATTTCATAAGATCAACATCAGACAAAATACCAAGTTCTTTGTAGGCAGCATATAAAATTGGAGCCGCATGTCCTTTCGATAGCACAAACCTATCATTACACGGATTTTGTGAATTATTTAAATCGATATGCATCTCGTGAAAAAAGATAATGGCCATAATATCTGCGGCAGACAAACTTGATGTTGGATGGCCAGAACACGCGCGCGTTGTCATTTCAATCGAGGAAACACGCATATTGTATGCTTTTTGCGCTAAAAATTTTAATTCATCCATTATAAACTCGCTTTCTTATAGGATTATCCTGAACAGGCCTCGCCTGAACAGGCCTCGCCTGAACAGGCCTCGCCTGAATAGGCCTCGCCTGAAAATGATCTTTACACAAAGAATAGCGAGAGCTCCAAAAATAAGTCAATTACCCTGGTACTATTGCTAACTTCACCGGTATGCAGTATAAGTTAAGTGAAGCAAAAAAATAAAAAGGGCATAGCCTAAACAGGACTATCCTGAACAGGACTATCCTGAGCATGATTATCCTGAACAAGCTTAGCCTGGAGAGGATGAGCACATGAAAAAACTTACACTCGCAATATGCATCAGTTTCTTTTTAACAGAAACAAATACCACAATGCGATCTATACACCAATACCATGGACTATATGCTACGCAAGAAGTTGATCAACTTCTCAAAAATAATTCCTGCCCAAATTGCTCACTCATTGGCCATGAATTTGTCAATGTAGACCTAACAAAAGTCAATTTGCGTAATGCATTATTAAATCACGTTGATCTTACACTGGCAACTCTTGATCATGCAAATATGGAAGGCGTACAACTAAGTAATTCAAGACTTGTGTACACATCACTTGTACAAACAAATCTTTTCAAAGCATCATTTGTACAAGCAAATTTTGATTATGCCATTTTAATAAAAGCAAACCTCAAAGAGTCTACTGGGATCTTTGCATCGTTTATGGAAACACTGGCAACCGATACTGATTTTTCATATGCAAAATTATCAAGCTGCAACTTTCAAAATGCTAACATCAATCTCTCAAATTTTTCACATGCCGATTTACAAGAATCTAATATGAGTTGGATCAGTGCTGGAGATGTAAAATTTAATTATGCAGATTTAAGCTACGTAAAACTTTTTAAGTCAATTTTACGGTATTCGCATTTCAATAATGCAAAATTATCCTATTGCAATTTCAGCCAAGCTGATACACATAAAACAGATTTTTCAAATTCACAACTTGAACATGCTCACTTTATTAAAACATCTGCAACCATGGCAAACTTCTCAAATGCCGATATGCAACATGCTCAATGTATCAAAACAGATATGCGTGATGCCAACTTTACCAACGCAAAATTAGATCATGCCAATTTTTCTGGTGCCATACTGCTCAACGCTAAAAACTTTAACCCAGATGCTCCAGGCCTAATCTTATGTAAAACAGTAATGCCAGATGGTACAATTGCAAATCGCAATTGTGATATCGCACTTGTAGATCCAGTCAAACTTGCAGAGCCCGAAAGAAACCCAATCAAACTTGCAGAGCCCGAAAGTGAAGCAAGCTTAAAAACCAGTGTATCAGCATAATTCGATCGCCCAGATCGAAGTTTATCCTGACCAGGAGTTTACCCTGCAGTGTCCGTTCGTAGCTTTTAGCGAAGACGGAAGTAGCGATAGCGTATCGAAGGGGCGGGTATTCTCATCGACTTCATCTCCACACTTAAGCATTGAGCATTCGGCAACGGAAAATAAAAATAAGCTCAACACTTAGTGTAACTCTTGTTATACTAAGGGCATGGCATACATTACACAGTATTTTATACGCGCTACACGAACACAAATTATTTTGGCATTTATTTATGCACCACTCGTCATTTCTTGGGGATTGCCTATTTCATATATGAGCTTAGTTGGCAATATTATATTTCTTCCCTTTTTAACATCTTTTCTCACACTTTCAACCGTATTATTTTTAACAGAGATACTGGCTATTCCCAATCTTTATATTTGCCATCTTCTTAATACATTTACGAGCATATGGGCCTCAATCTTACAATACGGGTCACCTTGTTGGCTTATAGGATTTCCCGATCCAGGAATATATTGGTTATTACTTATCCCACTCAGTGGAACAGGCATATTTTTTTTAACAAGAAAAACATCAAGAATAATGCAATGCAGCACTCTTGGCACAGTCCTCATTACAGTTCTTTTACTTTTCAAATATATTCCACACACTCCACAACGAATAACTATTCCATATAAACAGGATAATCCTGAAAACAAAGCAAACATTCAATACAATGCAGTCACACATCAACTCATCGTCCCACAAATCAGAACAACAAAAAATTCTTTTACCTCATGGTTTATCTATCAAGCACGCTCCGAACTATACAAAAAAGTCGGAACATCACATATAAATACATTGATCCTAATAAATCCTACAAAATATCGCATACAAACCTTCAAAGAATTACAACCTATCATGCACTACAATTCACTACTTTGTATAAAACAACATCATAAAAAACAGATTTCCTATATTTCGCATCAAAAGTGAAAATGGTTCTACGTGCTGCATCCTGAGCACAGTCCCTTCGAAAATACTCATGATAAACTCCGGGTGCGAACTCAAAATAAATATAATAAAAATTGATCTATAATAAGATATCTAAAAAAATGTAAGTGAAAATTGGAAAATAATTGGTTATTTGTTAAAAAAACAAAAAGAAGTGATCGAGTTTTCACCCCACGAGACAGTATCTAACGATACCTCCTCCAGCCGTCGCTTAGCAGCTATGGCCGGCACGGCAGGACAAACGGACATTATAGATTTGAGTTGAATAATCATGATTTTATTAAATTCGATGATTCTAACTGTTTTTCAATCTTTTAGTTTCCTGATTCGACTAAATATTGATTTTTCAGCGAAGAATGGCGTAAAATTTAAATAGTATATGGAGGTTATGCTATGAAACGTCTTATTATCCTTATTTCACTCTGCTTTTCAGGCGTGGCCTGTTTATCACAAGCAGCAATACCTAAGCAAACAAACAAAGAAGCCGCAATACCCGAGCTAACAGATCAAGAAAAAAAACAAATCGCTAAAAATGTACAGCATCTTAAACTCAACAAAGAATGTAAAGGTTGCGATTTACGTCAAACAAACATGAACAACTTAAACTTATTAAACGCAAATCTTGAAAATGCCAACCTTGAAAGTGCACAGCTTAACGGTGCATATCTTGTAGGAGCAAATCTAAAAGGTACAAATTTAAACAACATTATTGCCCCAAACATTCGCTTAGCAAACAACGAAAATAAACGCGCCATCTTGGATGGTGCCTCTGTCACTAACGCAAAACTCAATGGTGCTCAACTTATCAATGCATCAGCAAAAAATGTTAATTTTTCTGGCACAAACTTTTTCGGCGCACAAATAAAAAATGTCGACTTTTCAGGTTCAAATTTATCAAACGTTGACTTTCGAGGAGCCGGTCTAAGATCAATTAAGTTAACAAACACCAATCTTAAGGGCACCCATTTCACCGAAAACGCCAACCTTTACGACATCGACATTTGCATGCAATTCATATCATATGAAAAAGCAAATGATATAACAGAATGCGCTAGATTACTTCGAAAAAAAGGTGCCAAAATCGACAAAAATACCTTCATCGAAAACACACAGGCAAACATTCACTAATAGAAACAAACAAATACTGCAGGCACTCCTCAAAAGGCCTTTATAGAGCTATTTTTGGATAAATTTGCCGACTTAATCCTCCTTTGCTATACTGGTTGTAGGTCTTAAAGCTTAGGAGAAATTATGGTAAAAAGACTTGCTATTATTGCACTGGTTATAACTGGTTTAAACGCTGAAGTTAAAAGAAGCATCGCAAATCCTGTAAAAAATGTTTCTACAGTCGCAGCCTTCAATGATGAAATCAAAAAAGACAATGTTACTGTTGCAAAATTTTGGATGCCAGGATGCCCACCTTGCACGGCAAGCGACGGCATGTATACAGAGCTAGCTAAATCGTACACAGACGTAACGTTTCTTAAAATAAATATCAAGGCAGGCCAAGGTAAGCAACTTGTGAAAAAATACAAGTTTAGAGGCGTACCAACATTCATGATATTCAAAAAATCTAACGTTCTTTTTAAAAAATCTGGCTATACGCCAAACACAACAAAGAACGACTTAGTTTACGCTATCACTAGTGCACAAAAATAAAATAAACACGTATATTCGATTTAAGGGCTGCTTCACGCGGCCCTTTTTCATTGTATAAAAGTTAAAAATCATGATACTCTACCATGGAAATAAGAAAATAAAATAATATTAGAAAGGCCTCTTAATGAACAAATATTTAAGCATCTTCTTACTTGGATCACTTTTACCAGGTTGTGCGTGTAAAAAAGAAAAATCTGAAAAAGTAGAAGCAAAAGTAAAACAAAAAGAAAAACAAGTAGCACCATCAAAAAGTGCTGAAATTGTAGAACCATCAAAAACTGGTGAAATTAAAGAAATTCACAATGAAGATGAATTAAAAAAATACAAAAAAGCTGTTGTTAAATTTCATGCACAATGGTGCGGCGCCTGCAAAGTGAGCACGCCAGCCTTCCAAGAACTTGCCATCAAATACCCTGACATCGCATTTCTTTCCATCGACATCGACGAAGAAGGTGATTTAAAAGATAAACACCAAACTCAAGGTGTACCAACATTCATAGTCTTTGAAAATGGCAAAAAGAAAGCAACAATCCTCGGTTTCAACAAAAAGAAACTTGAAGAAGAACTCAAAGAACTTGCTGGCGATAAAAAAAAAGACCTGTAAAAGCCACTGGAAAAATCACTGAAATCGAAAACAAAGACCATCTTAATAAAGAATTAAAAGATAATAAAAAGGTCTTTGTTCAATTCTATGGGAACTGGTGTGGCTTTTGCAAAATGATGGATTCAACCATTGAAGAACTCGCAAAAAAATATGGCAAAGACATTAAATTCATCAAGGTAGAAATCACCGACAAACAAGATATCTCCGAAGAACACAATATCCAAGGAGTCCCGGCATTTGCTACCTTTGAAAATGGTAAAAAGAAAAATTCTTTCAGTGGCGCCGACAAACAAAAACTAAAAAGCATGGTAAAAAAACTAGCAAAAGCTGATTAAAAAAATATATATAAACAAAAAAAAGGGAGCGGCAGAAAACCGCTCCCTTTTTTTACTCTAAGTTATTTAATTTTACTTCAATGAAACAAGTAGCAATGCAACAACAGACATCAATTTAATCAAAATGTTAAGTGCTGGACCGGATGTATCTTTAAATGGATCACCAACCGTGTCACCCGTTACTGCAGCTTTATGCGCATCGGAACCTTTACCGCCCAAGTTACCCGCTTCGATATATTTCTTAGCATTATCCCAAGCACCACCGCCATTAGCCATCATAAGTGCCAACAACACACCAACGGATGTAGCACCAACAAGTAATCCACCAAGCGCTTGTGCACCGAGAAGATAGTAGACAAAGACTGGTGCTGCAACAGTAATCAAACCAGGAACAATCATTTCACGCAATGCAGCTTTAGTACTAATGGCTATACAACTTTCATAGTCAGGCTCAGCTTTGCCCGTCATAATGCCTTTAATTTCTTTGAACTGCCTACGAACTTCAAGAACCATCTGAAGCGCAGCATTACCAACTGAACGCATCGTCAACGCAGAAATTAAGAATGGCAATGTCCCACCAACAAACAAACCAACCATAATTGTTGGATTTAAAAGATTAAGCACTTCAATCTGTGCTTCTTGCGCATAGGCTGAAAAAAGTGCCAACGCTGTAAGTAATGCAGAACCAATAGCAAAACCTTTACCCATTGCAGCAGTCGTATTACCAAGTGAATCTAGTTTATCTGTAATTTTACGCACCTTTGGACCAAAGCCTGCCATTTCTGCAATGCCGCCAGCATTGTCAGCAATTGGACCATATGCATCAACAGTCATCGTAATACCAACAGTTGCCAACATAGAAACAGCTGCAAGAGAAATACCATACAAGCCACCACCAAATTGATATGCAACAAGTATAACGCCTGCCAAAACAATAACAGGTAATACCGTTGACTCCATGCCAAGAGATAGACCGTAAATAATATTTGTTGCAGCTCCAGAACGAGATGCTTCGGCTAATTTATAAATAGGTTTACCGGAAGTATAATACTCAGTAATTAATCCAATGACAACACCAGAAATACAACCAAGTACAATTGAATAAAACAAGCACATTCCCAAGCCAGAATAATACAGATAACTATATGAACCAGCAAGTAATAATGCAATTGCTAAATACGTAGCATTGCGCAACATTGCTGCCGGCTGAGCCTTAAATAATGCATTTAAAAACAAGGCAATGATAGAACTAATTAAACCAATAGTTGAAATCATTAATGGCAGCGTAACATAACCAAAGTCATTCATACCAGGTGTACTAATGGCTAAAATAATAGAAGAAACCATCGCCCCTACATATGATTCGTAAATGTCAGCACCCATACCAGCTGTATCACCAACACAGTCACCAACATTATCCGCAATTACCGCAGGATTGCGTGGGTCATCTTCTGGAATACCAGCTTCAAGTTTACCAACAAGATCCGCGCCAACGTCAGCAGATTTGGTATAAATACCACCGCCAACACGTGCAAAAAATGCTACTAAACTTCCGCCAAGACCAAAACTTGTTAATAATTTAATTAAAGACTCTTGACCAGAAAAAAAGTAAAGCAAAATCGACAATCCTAACAAACCGAAACTTGCAACAGCAAATCCCATAACTCCGCCACCAAAAAAGGCTTGAAGAAATGCGGCATGCTCACCTTTTTCTTTAGCTGCAAGAGTTGTACGAACGTTAGCTGCAGTCGCTGCACGCATACCAATTACACCAGTTGTCATTGAGATTAAAGCACCTGATGCAAATACAAACGCCGCCATTGGACTTTTGCCAATAAACGCTAAAACTAAAGCGCCAATTAAAATAACAACGGCAATAAGTTTATATTCTTCACGCAAAAAGGTCATTGCCCCTTTACGAATAGCCTCAGCAATCTTTGCTGCCTTCTCATTTGTAACTTGAATACTTAAAATACGCGAAAAAAGAAAAGCAACAACCGCTAACCCCGCAAACGCTGTCCCCATAAAAAGATAATAATAATAAGCCATTCCAATTAACCCTTTCGTTTTAAAAGCCAGGCCCCGCCTGGTTCAGGCCCCGCCTGGTTCAGACCTCGCCTGGTTCAGGCCACGTCTAGTCCAGGCTTCGCCTGAACAGACCCCACTTAAACAATAAAAAATACTACTTAATGACTTTTAAAGTTTATCGATAGAGCAAAAAATTGTAAAGTTCAATGGCAGCTATTCTTCCTGCTCATTTCTGTTTTTTAAGGAACGTATAACATTATTCAAACAATGGCGTACGAACTTACCACAGCCAAGCCCGAGAAAATAACCAAAAGAGACATCTATGCCACTTTCATTAAAAACTTCATGCTCATTTAAACCATATTGTCTAACTATCTCATTTATATAGCTATTGAAGGCATACGTAGATCCTGCCGCACAAGATACTCCAATAAGATTCGCTGTTTTAAAATCATCAATTATCAAATTAGTACCCGCTCCCAAAATAAATCCACCTAAAAAACGTGCCAATTTTGTTGTACGATTCAAATCATGCGCACACTTTATATCTGCAACATTAAAAGAAGGTAACTTAACAGGTTGCATTGCTTTATTTACAAAAATTGCAAAACACAAAAGTAGTAATAACTGTTTCATAGATTCCTCACTATATGTAAAGCTACCGTAAAAGAATAACCAGTTTCTAAAAAAAATCCTTTGAAAGAAAGTCGTATGAAAAATTTTAAAGAATGGAAACATGATCTCATACAAACATTAAATAATAATAGTTCCGTTATTGAAACAACTATTGGTCCCATCGAATACACAATCGCCGGTGATAAAAAAAATCCAATCGTTGCCGTCATGCATGGTGCACCTGGAGGATACGATCAGTGTGCCATAGAAAATAATTTAATCAATCACGGGTTTTGCGTTCTTGCGTGGTCACGCCCAGGATATTTACGCACGCCACTCTCTGTTGGAAAAACTTTTGAAGAACAAGCAGGTGCACTCATCGCTCTTTTAGACGCACTCGATATCAAACATGTTGCGGTACTTAGCATATCCGCCGGGGGGGCCCCAGCCCTATACACTGCAATAAAATATCCCGACCGCGTTTGGGCATTAATCTCTGAAGTTGCATTAAGCCAGCGATATACCATTAATCGTTTACAATCATTTTTTGTTAACAAACTACTTCAAGATCGTTACGTATGGCTCTTACACAAACTTTACAAAAAAAGTCCAAAACTCGTCTTGAAGCTATTTCTTTTTCTAGAAGGCACATTTGATAAAACAATGCGAAAAGAGGTTATTCAACGCACACTTATTAGTCCAGAAAGTATGAACAATTTCTCATTATTCCTTAATACAATGTCTCCAATGAGTATACGAAAACAAGGGACTTTAAATGATCTTAACATGTACACAATCCTTGCACGCATTCCTATCGAAAAAATCCAAACACCAACACTTATCATCCAAGGAAAATATGATGGTGATGTAGATGCTTCAAATGCTCTTTTTCTAAAAAATAACATTCCTCAAGCAGAACTTTATTGGATTGAAGATGGGTCCCATCTTTTCTGGCTATCAAAATATTATGATGAACTTATCAATAAAAAAGCAGAATTCTTAAAAAATGCTTATGCAAAATTTAAAAAGTAAGCCCTAATAACATTCAACAACATTAATCGGCTTACCTACAGAAAATGCTTTAATATTATCAATCGTACAATCAAGCATCCGCACCCGCGCTTCATAAGTGTTAAATGCATTATGAGCCGTAACAATAACATGCGGATGTTGAATAAAATAATGATTGGCAAGAATAGTTTCAAGCTCTTCTTTTTTAGGATGTTCAGTTAAAAACTCCGCCTCTCGCGTCATATCGCCTTCAATTTCTAAAACATCTAACGCCGCTCCTTTGACAATCTCTTCCTTAAGCCCATACACTAAAGCTTCTGTATCAACAAGGCCACCTCGAGCTGTATTAATAATGTATACACCCTTTTTCATTTTTTTAATTACATCGAGATTAATCATGTGATGGGTTGCTTTATTTTCTGGCACATGCAAAGTGACAATGTCTGACACTGCAAGTAACTCTTCAAGCGAAATATACTCACAGCCATATTTCTTAACTAACTCTTCGTTTTGCTTAATATCAAACGCAACGATTTTCATGCCAAATGCATGCGCCAGCTGAACCACTCGTGAACCAATATCCCCAGTTCCTACCACCCCCAACGTTTTACCCTGTAAATCAATCCCACATAATCCTTTTCGCGAAAAATCACCTTTACGTACTCGAGTGTACGATTCATACAATTTACGCGCCAGCATTAATATCAATCCAAAAGCATATTCTGCTACAGTATTTTTTCCGTATAATGGAACTGAACAAACCGTAATACCAGCCTCTTTAACTGCATCCATGTCAATATGATCGTATCCAGTCGAACGAGTGGCAATTAACTTGAGATTTGGCAGTCGACTTAAAAAATTTTTATCAACCCTAGAATCAACAAAAACAGCTACGACTTCTGCTTCCTCATCTCGAAAATCTGGGTAATCATGTGTCACGCCACGAATGAATTCTACAGAATAATCACGCAATTTATCCTGTATGTATTCTTTTTCCCACTCAAGGCTATAAAAACAGACTATTTTCATTTGCAATCTCCTCATTTGACGACAACCATCTAAGGATTGTCATCTATTGACCTTACTCTATAACTTGCAAAGTTTGAAATGAATAACTTTACAGGATTAAAATCACAGAAAAAACTTACAGATAATAGGCTTAAAATCACAACCCTCACCACAAAACTCTACCTACACTTGACCTTTCAAAGGGCTTTTTGATAAAATGATAAAAAATGGAGGTTATTATGAAGAGACTACTTTTGCCACTCTTATTGATTATCCCTATATCACTAAATGCAAACACAGGTTCCAAAAGCAGCAACGATGGCACATGGTATGTAGCAACATCAGCTCCTAACTCCCAGGAAACTAAAAAACCTACAACAGCGACAGATACTTCTTCGCTAATTACGGAAATAAAAACCCTTATTCAAACAGCTCGTAACAAAGGAGGAGACGCTACCGAATTAGACACAATTCAAAGTACTCTTGATAATGTTCAAAAAAATATTGTCAATAAACTAAACAACTTACTTCGTCAAATTAATAACATGATAAGCAATCTCGAAACAGCAAAAACATAAGATTATAACCTTAAACAGCTGCGCAAAGAATTTTTACTTACACGATAATTTCTGAACAACATTAAGATCACTATGCGGTAGCCGTTGGTTACCGCATAGCTGTACAGTTTCAGCACCTTTTCCCAAAATTGCAATAATGTCACCGTACTGCGCATGATTACATGCATAAGCAATCGCATCAGCACGATCTGGCATTCTTTTTATTTTAATGACATCGGCAATAGATAAATCTGCAATAATGTCGTCCATGATTTCTTCTGGATCTTCAAATTTTGGATTATCATTCGTCAAAATGATCGTATCTGCATAACAAGCCGCTGAAACACCCATCTTCGGTCGCTTTTTAGGATCTTTTCCACCAGCTGCACCAAAAATAACCGTTAAATTTTTTGCATACTTTTTCAAACGCGAAAGAATTGCTTCAAACGCTTGTGGTGTATGAGCATAATCTACGATAGCATATGCTCCACTTAACAACTGAAATTTTTCTAAACGTCCCAAAACACCGGTAAAACCTTCGATCGCTTGAATGCTATCTTCAATAGCCATACCCAACTTATCAGCCAACGCGACCACGCCAATAATATTTGAGGCATTATATTCACCAACAAGTTCTGTCTCAATAAAATGGTGCTTTCCTTCAATGTTAATATCAAGCAACTGCTTCCAGGCTGTTTGCTGCGCAATTTCAACAAAATATGCAAGATCGTAAGACGATCCTGCAACAAAAACATTATCAAAATTTTCTTGTATTTCTCGCAAGCGACAATGATTTGAGGAAACAATAAGTGGTGCGCCCATCTTTTTCAGTTTTAAAATTGAAACTTTCGCAGCAAAGTAGTCATCTATCGTCTGGTAACATTCACCATGTTCAGCAGCAAAATTAGTAAAGATTAGACCATCAAACTCAATACCATCAATGCGATGTAACGTAGTTGCTTGAGCAGAGACTTCCATTACAACATATTCAATGTCTTGTTGTACGCACTGATCTAAAAAATACTGCATATAATCAGGCTTGGGTGTTGTTAACGATGCTTTTTCTTTATAGTCGCCAATAATATTTTCAACACCACTGAGCAAAGCAACTCTTTTTCCTGCCTGCTTTAGTATCAAATACAAAAGATAAACACTGCTAGTTTTACCGTCTGTTCCTGTCACACCTAAAATTTTTAATTTCTTCGCAGGATAATCATACGCTTGAGCGCTCAACTCTGCTAATGCAATGCGAGCATTTGGAACTGATATACATTCCACCTTGCTCAGATTAAGTTTATTTTTTATACAGAGCTCTTTTATTTCACTCGTTAATTGATCCTCTTGCACAACAATTTTCGTTGCTCCATTCTCAATTGCTTGTGAAATAAATTGCGTTCCATTACATGACTCACCAACAATAGCAACGTACGTTGAACCAACTGTTATATAATCTGTATGACTTGAAACATGAAATTTCATATTCAGTTCTTTTTCTTGTACGCAACCATTGAACGATAAATAAGCGGAAGAAACGCGACGATCGCATACATATTGATAATAATCAGCGCACCGTTAACAAGATCATTAACATTCCAGATCATATCAACACGTGCCAACGTACCAAGAAATGCTACTGCACAGAAAATAATATAAAAAAGTTTATCATAACGATTATTGGTTAAAAACAACCAACCAGTACGACCGATAAAGAGAAATGCAATCATCACACCAAGACCAAAGCTTGCGGCAATAAATGTAACAACCCAACCACCATATGCTCCAAATACTGTTTCATATGCAGAAACAGCCAGCGCAGTTCCCTGTTCACCATTTGTCCATACACCACTTGCAATAACCATCATTGCAACAGAAAAACAAACAACAAAAGAACTAATAAAAACACCAACCATCGACATAATCGAATCCTTTACTGGGTTTTTGCTTCCTGTTTCACCAAAAAATGCTGCCGCGACACCAAGCCCTGCTTCAGTTGAATTTAATGAACGCGCCAAACCATTTCTCATTGCTGCTTGCAATGTAAAACCAACCGCCCCACCGGCAAAAGCCGTATAAGAAAATGCAGAACTAAAAATCAGTTTTAATGTTGGAATAATCATTTGATAGTGATAACCCAAAACAATAACGGCAGATATAAAAAAGACCAATACTTTAAATGGTGTCAACATATCTGAAATTTTAATAATGCGTTTTGCACCACCAAAAACTGCATATGATAAAAACAGCACAATAGCAACTGCAACAAAGATTGGATTGATACCCCACGTACGAAAGGCACCATCTCCAATTGCATTTGCCTGCATGGCATTACCACTTGTTAATGCATACAAGAAAAAAAGAACCGCAAATACATATGGCATAAACGCACGTCCAGGCAATAAACTTAAATAAACCATCGGCCCACCACGTACACCACGAAATGTTTTTTTATCAAAATAAGTACCGAGAAAAACTTCTGCAAAACGAATTGCCATGCCAATAAAACCGGCAACTAACACCCAAAAAGCAGCCCCAGGACCACCAAGGGCAATTCCGGTTGCAATGCCAGCAATATTACCATTACCAACACTCGTACCCAATGCACCGAGAAACGCCTGCAAAGGAGTTAATGTTGAATCTTTTTCAGCGCCAAGTACACTTTTTTTAGGAAAAATGAGTAATCGCCACGCTGTAAAAAAATAACGAATTTGTACAAAATGTGTGGCAACCGTAGTAAGAGTACCAACAACAATCATAGCGATAATGAGAGGCCAACCCCAAAGGTAATCTTTTAACATAATGATGATTTGATTAATATCCATTCATATTCCTTTAGTTTGCAAACTTCATTTTATTTCGTACACTATAATTTTCACAGGCTTAGCCTGAACAGACCTAGCCTGAAAAGGTAAGAATTATGAAAATTATAGCATTTGATCCAGGAGATGTACACATAGGCATAGCGTATGCGGACGACCTTGGTATTATAGCAACACCATACACATCAATAAAAGCTATCAACTTAAAAATATGGCTTGATTCCTTGCTCCAAAAAGAACCTATTGAAACTATTGTGATTGGTTATCCAAAAACACTAAAAAACACTGAAAGTGCACAAACAAAAAAAGTTTTAGCGCTCAAAGAAGATCTTGCGGCAACGTACCCCAACATAAAGTGGTTACTGTGGGACGAACGTCTAACCAGCAAAGAAGCGCAACGGTTAAAAAGAAAAAAAATAAAGCGTGATAAAAACTTTGAACATGCTGTTGCAGCTGCATTAATATTACAAACATACCTCGAATCACAAAGATGAAATTATTGACAAGATGCACAATATTTTTCTAATGTGAAGGAAAAATAATGAATAAAACATCGAGAGAAGGTGAACACAACGTCACTCACACAGTATGAGCCCTTGCATAAATCTATGATGTGTGAAAAAAAGGTAGGAGTGGTTAATGAAATGTCGCAAGTGCTCGGGACTCATGGTTAAACAAGAATTCTTCGACAATTTTTTAAATTTCGAAGGATGGAGATGTTTAAATTGTGGTAAGATAATAACTAGGAGAGAGAAAACGATAGAATTTGATGCATTTAGCATCTTCTATCAACAACAAAAATGTAAAAAAAACTGATAGGCAAACTCTTTATGTCATACTTTCTTGCAGCACAAGCAACATACTCGCACATCGAACTCGGACTCTACGAAAATTCAACATACAAAGGTGAATGCACAGTACCCAAGCGAGAAGCAAGTTCACAGCTTATGGTCGAAATCAAAAAATTATTATCCAAGCACCAGATTTCTTGCAAAGAACTATCGTTTGTTGGAGCAAACCAAGGCCCAGCACCATTCACAACTTTACGCGTTTTAATTTCTACGTTAAATGGCATAGCCCTCGCAAGCAATGTACCACTCGTTGGTGTTGATGGCCTACAAACATTTTATAATGAAATTAACTCTTCAAAATATCCCCAAACCGTCATCTTACTTAATGCATACAGTCAAGATGCCTATTATGCCTACAAACATAACGACAAAATCATCACCGGCTGGAATAATATTTCAAAACTTCTTGAAACAATCAACTCAATAATACCAACCGACACTATCCGTTTCCTTGGAAACGGTACATCATTTTTCAACCAAGAAATCATTGATACATTTGGCAACCGTGCCTTTTTCCCACAACCAATGATTGAATACACCTCTCTCAACGCTATTGCACAAGCTGCGTTAAAAAATTTCGAAGCTGGAAAAACAACCGATCAACTTTTACCACTTTATCTCAAAAAGAACGCCTTTGTCACCCTCCGCGGGTGAAAAGCGCAAAGCTATTATTTTTCACAATATTTTTCTTCGTCGTCAGCTAAGTCCCCTTCCGGACCAATCACCAACTAAATAGGTTGTATTAACTTTTGCGAGTAAATAAAGCAAACTCATGAGCATGCATGCATGGCACCTTTTATTTCTTGATCCTGTTTCTTGAGATGCATTCTTTGTAACAATAAAATGCATACCTTTTTTAATGAATTCATTTTATGCGCTGTCCAATCCCAAGCGTTACACATAGAAACAAGAATTTGAGCGCCAGGTACGCTAATAATATCGAGATACCACGGCAATTCACGATGCTCCAGCTCTTGCTCCGGTGCTTCATCAAAAAGGCCTACCGCCTCTTCATCGGTCATGCGTGTGTTGCACTCACTTGAAATGGATATAAAACTTAGAAAAAATAAAGCTAATATTATAACTTTCATGCTATCACTCCCTTACTTATTAATTCTTAAGGTATAATTATACATAAAAAGGATTAAATTGAAAAAAACACACATGCTTGTCATTCTTGATGGCGTTGGTTATCGAAAAGAAACAAAATATAACGCTGTTGCTCAAGCAAACACCCCAACTCTCGATTACCTACGCACACACTACCCTCACACCCTTATCGAAGCATCCGGTCAAGCCGTCGGACTCCTTCCAAACATGATGGGAAATTCTGAAGTTGGCCATTTAACTATCGGCTCAGGGCGCGCAACAAATCAACCAATAAAACTCATGAACAATCTCATTGACACACATAAACT